>Ga0255751_10002285_pt1 | contig 17968 bp, 10 predicted proteins | sample 071ome_20_FD_179951 | JGI IMG/M metagenome (GOLD analysis project Ga0255751, IMG submission 179951) | Coastal salt marsh microbial communities from the Groves Creek Marsh, Skidaway Island, Georgia - 071412BT metaG (version 2) | ecosystem: Environmental > Aquatic > Marine > Intertidal zone >...
TCTTTCTGGTGGTACATCACTTGCTGGTGATATTGCAGGTGATCTATCCGATGCACTATCGGCAGCAGCATCTCTTGTACCCGCACTTGGACAAGTTGCAGGAACATTCTCACTCAGTCCTTTACAGAATATGATTAATACACTTGATCCATCTCAACCGATTGCCTTTGCAAGATTGGGTCTTGGTGGTGGATTAGCAGTAGAGATTACTAATCTATTACAGAATAATCAGGTAGATCTAGCAGTTAATTCCATTCAAACGCTACCACAAAATCTGAACACCCCAATTACTGAACTGCAACAGAATCTAACAGCTATACCGCTTGATGTATCTAAACAGGTAACACCACCGGTGAGCGTAAAGAATGTGACTGTAACAACTCAGGCAACAACGCAGCCCTTCAGACCAACCTCACTTCCAGAGTCAGTCCCACCCAGGATTCCCGCTACTCCTACAACTACTACTGCAGCAGCAACTACGACTACCACTACTACTGCAGCAGCAACTACGACTACCACTACTACAGCCCCAACGCCAGCACCAACTCCATCAGCTGCACCAGGTAGGTCTATACGTACTTACCAAGAATTAGAACTTACTATGAAAGGTATTAAGCGTAGTGTTACAGAAATGCTTATCTATCACAGATTTGGAAATTCAAGCGGTATTGATAGCTGGGGCTTTGATAAGGAAATGAGATTCCAGAATGTAAGATACGAGGCGGAGGGTGGTTCATACCTTAAGTACAAAGATAAACCTCAGATGCACATGTATGTTGATATGGAAGGTAATATTATTGCTGGTGCACCATTTGAGTATGAGCCTGAAATTGGATTCAGAGCAGGTCAAAATCTTACTCTAAAAGTTATGTTCTTTACTCTATTTTCCGTTCCCCTTGGAAGTACTTCATCATATTTATTAGGAAAAGCTAAGGAGAGGAATCAGGGATTTAGTATTGCGCAAATAAAAACTATGGATAAAATACTCCGAGCGTACAAATCTGCCTATCCTTCTGGCAGACTTTTCTATACTGATGTTCAGAATGAAAATGGTATTCCAGAATCCACATCGACGACACTTAAAGGATCAAGTGTTGTACAAGCTGCTGCATCAAGACTGGGTATTCAAAATTATGGTATGACAACAGAAGTACTAACAGAAGCTGAATTGAAAGCTGCAGTGGATGCAGCAATAGGAGTAGGATAATATGGCAATAAATCCAGAACAAATTTTAGATATTGAATCTGAGCCAAGTACTAAAAGTAGTACTGGATTTAAAGATCCGAATGGTATATATCCGAAGAAGGATAACATTGGTCTTAGTAATGTTGCACCGCAAGCTTTACATGGTGGTGAGACTGTAGAGCTCCAAGGTAGAAACGGATTCGTTTATATCGAAAACTTTGGTGAGGAAGCAGAAGCAACTAAAAACTACCATCATAGAACACCTGCAGGTCACATCATAGAGCGTAATGATACTAGTGAGAATGAAAGAATTCTTATTAAGCACGCAAAAGGTGACGCACTTATTAATATGTGTCCAGGTGGTGAGATCGTAGTCAAATCGAAATCAAGAGTAGATGTAATAAACGGTGACCATGAATTTAGTGCCTACAATGGGAAAATCACTTATAATGGTAATTTAGAATTAGAAGTAAAAGGTGATTATATAGTAAATGTTTCAGGTGAGTATAAAGTTACCTCCCAGGATAGAACTGAAACAGTTTATGGTCCATTTAAATCTACAGTGTACGGTAATAAGTCAGACATCATTGAAGGTAACGTTGCAAGACAGGTAACAGGTGTTACTACCCAGACAAGCTTGGCTGGATATAATAACATTGTAAAAGGTCCAAGTCGTCATGTTGTGCAGGGTAACATGTCACATAACGCTAGTGGTACAATGGATATTACTGCAAACGATCAGATTGATATTGCAACCCAGAATCTAAATCAATCTGCTAAATCACTCAGCGTATTTGGTTCTACAGGTACAATTGGTGGTGCAAATATTATCTTCTATGCAAAGAATTATTATGGTACAAGTGCAACATTTACAGCAGGTGTAACAGCACCAACATTTCATGGTGATTTACAAGGTTGTGCGAAAGAAGCAGAATCAGCAAACGTTTCTGCTGGTGTTGGTACTGGTGGACATTCTGCTTCAGATACTACTACAGATACAACAGCAACTGCACAACCAACTCCGGCTAATGTTGCTAACTATCTTACAAAGTATGCAATCAAACGTGTTGAGGTAGATCCAAGTGATGTTATACTTGGATACATCAATCTGTCTACAAAACAGGGTGGAGTAACTAACAAGGCTTTAAATGCCAAAGGTACACGTATGCGTATGTGTGATCCAGCACACAGAGCAAACTCATCGTTTACCTCATACAATATTGCACAAGGTAATCTGTCTTCTGATCATGTGAAAACAACCCCACCAGAAGTTGGTCGTATACGTAGTGCCAAAGAATTAGTAGTAAAAGGTAGCACGCCTATTGGTAATATCCAACCCGAAGGTAGTGCAATCAGACTTATTAGATCTATCGCACCTGTACGGAATGCACTGCTACCAGTCAGTATTCAAGCTTCGATTTCTCAAGGTATTACTAGCTTGACCCAACTTACTAAAGATATACGGATTGGTAAATTTTTAGCAGCTGAAGCGTTCCAGGCAACACTACCTCAGATAACTTTTGATAAACAACAACTTGCTAGGAACTTAGGTCACTTCGCTAATATTGTTCAGGCATTCAATGAAAATGTAGAGGACTTTTCTGGATATGAACTACACGTTGTAGAAGGTGTGTATGTTCCATACAAAGATGAGTCATATACCGAAAATGGACCGCTTGATCTTGCAAGACAGGGTAGAAGAATAGCTGTAGAGGTAAGAGATGAAGATGGTGTAGATCTCGAGAAAACATTTGAAGCTGCTACTTGGTTAACAGCAAACACAGCATTTGGAGAGCTTACTCTTGATTATGATACTTATGAAGGTGCTGATAAGCTGAATGCACGTATCGTTCTTACAATCGACAGCATCCCAGAAAACTTTGTACAAACATTTGATAAGAAAGTAAAGACTGCATATAATAATGCAGTTCAAGTAACTAATGAAATTATGGAAATTCTTCAGGCGTAATTGATATAAATAGATAAAAAGAGAATCGAATGGCAATTACAAGAAGATTATCGGCGGAAGATGGGAACTTAGAATCCTCATCCGTATTTGCTACAAGGGTCAAAAAGTATTCTGATATTGACCTGGCGTTTGCAAATAAGCCTTCTGGTGAGATTTATAAAAAGAATGATGCCGCAGCAGTTAAACAAGCAGTGTCTAATCTTCTGCAAACAAATCATTTTGAAAAGCCATTCCAACCGTTCTTTGGAGGAAACTTAAGATACTACCTCTTCGAATTAGCGGATGATCGTACAGCTTACGATGTTTATGAAAATGTAATACGTGTAATTAACAAATATGAACCAAGAGCGAATGTACTAGAAGTTGATGTAAATGCACAGCCAGACAGAAACTCTTTGGATGTTAGAGTAAAGTTTAAAATCGTAAACACAGGCGAAGTCGTGGCAGTAACAACAAATATTTCGAGGCTAAGATAATGGCAACAACAATTAGATCAACCTCTCTTGATTTTAATGCTATTAAAAATAACTTAAAAGTATATTTTCAAAATCAGAGTGAGTTTGCAGATTATAATTTCGAAGCCTCTGGCCTTTCGAACCTATTAGATGTGTTAGCGTACAATACCCATATTAATGGTCTTACCGCTAACTTTGCACTGAACGAAGCATTTATTGGTACAGCCCAGCTTCGTAGTTCAGTGGTATCACTTGCTGAAGGTATCGGTTATATCCCATATTCACGTATTCCTTCGTCTGGTATTATTAATCTTTCACTTAACCTTGCAGGTGTTGCTGGACGACCAGCCTCTATTTCTATCGCTGCAGGTAAAACATTTACAGCGTCTGTAGACGATATCACGTACACTTTCCAGACAAGAGAGTCGATCTCTGCAGAAGATAATGGGTCTGGTCTATACACATTTGTTGATGGTGATGACAACCAAAATATACAAATCTATGAAGGTACACTTAATACAAAAACATTTATTGCAGATGCCCCAGCACAGAATGCTATCTATGTTATCCCAGAAGCGGCACTCGACACATCAACAGCCGTTGTTCGAGTGTACGCTACACCGTCTTCTTCTGCGTTCGCCACATACACAAATTTAATTGATGCTACTACTCTTTCCTCGACTAGTACACTTTACATTTTAAAAGAAGCACCGAATGGTTATTTTGAACTCAGCTTTGGTGATGGGTCAACGTTCGGTTCAGCACCGCCCGCAGGATCCAAAATTGAAATTGAATATCTTGTGAGTGCTGGTCCAGCTGCAAATGAAGCTACAGGTTTTGCAAGTGGTGTAGATTACAGCTTCGGAGGTACAGATTATCAGTTTTTAGTAACATCTGTATCCGCATCAGCAGGTGGTAGCTTTAAAGAATCACTAGAATCTATTCGTAAGAATGCACCATTCCAATATGCTGCTCAGAATAGAATGGTAACAGCTGCAGATTATTCTACACTTATTCTTCGGAACTTTGGATCATATATTAGCGATATTAAAACGTGGGGTGGGGAAGAAAATCTACAGGCCAAGTTCGGTACTGTGTTCTGTTCGATTGTATTCAATGCAGATGTTGACGCAGCAACTATCACATCTCTCAAAAGTCAGATTACAGATCTTGCAAATCAGTTAGCGATTCTTTCTTTTGAAATAGAATTTATTGATCCTGTAACAACCTATATTGAAACAGAAACATTCTTTAGATTTAATCCACGACTTACTACACTATCTTCAAGTGCAGCACGTTCAGCAGTTAATAATGCTATTTCTAATTACTTCACGACAACAGTTGGTGACTTTGATGCTGCATTCCGACGTTCTAATCTGCTTACAATTGTAGATGAAACAAGTCCAGCAATTCTTTCAAGCCGTATGAGTGTTCGTATGCAGCAAAGAATTACACCAACACTTGGTGCATTAAATTCTATTACAATTCGATTTCCACAACCAATTGCATCAGCAGACGATGAAAATTATATTATTACCAGTTCACAATTTATTTTCAGCGGTGAAAACTGTATTATAAGAAACAGATTGAATTCAAACGTACTTGAAGTATTCTCTAACACGTCAGCAACAGTACTAGTTGATAATGTTGGATCATATAATGCTGATGCCAATACTATTAGTATTTCTGGATTCAGACCAGCATCGATCATAGGTGGTGTGAATTACATTAAAGTAAAAGCAGTCCCTGCAAACCAAAGTGCCATTGTACCAAACAGAGAAGAGATCCTTGAATTTGATGCAGGTGAATCGTTTGCAAGAGCGGTTACAACGAGTGCGACTAACTAATGAGCCATACTACATTCACAGACAGAGATTTAGGCAGGCGTAACCTTTCCCTACTATCACAGAGGGAAGTTACGCAGGTACTTCCTGAATATTATCAGGAGAGATATCCGAAGCTTATTACCTTTCTAGAAAAATATTATGATTGGGCAGACTCTGATGTATCACCGTCACATCTTATACAAGATTTATTTTTAGCAAGAGATATTTCTCAGTCACCAGCTGAACTTCTAGATTTTCTGGAAGATGAACTACTACTTGGTCAAGAATACTTTGGAGGCTTTCAGAACAAAAGAGCGGCGGCAAAGTTCTCTAATACTTTTTATAGAACTAAAGGTACGAAGTTCTCAATTGAACAATTCTTCAACGCATTCTTTGGTATTGATGTTGATGTACAATATCCTAAATCACAAAGATTCATTGTTGGGGAAAGTGAAGTTGGCTTTGAATCTCAGAGATTTCTTACAAATGCAGAACTATATCAAGTCTTTTCTGTACTAATTAAATCTGAATTACCACTATCAGACTGGAACGACGTTTATAAATTATTTGTACATCCTGCTGGTATGTACCTTGGTGCTCAGATACAAGTCGTATCAGTTGCAGATGCTACCCCAGGTACAGATTCAGCAACACCTCTCGATGTTACCTATGTTGCACAGGGTGAGGCAGCAACCACACTCAGTGCAATTGCAGATACTACCGCTATCATAACTGTTGATTCTGATCTTAGCAGACTTAGAGTCGATAACAATACCGTTGGTCAAGAACCAAGAACATATGCAGATCTGTACAGTATGGGTCAGCTTGATAGTGCATACGACAACGTATCTGAATTCCTTGACACTAACTCGTTTAGAATGGATGAAGGTGTTGGTGATCCAGGCATTATGAGAATGGATAATACCATCGAGCAAATGGACGAAGTAAATTACAAGTATTATGATAGTTCCGCTTAAAATTTATATAAATAAAGTTAACAGTTTATTTGGATTAGCAGATGACAAGACAACACATTAACATCGGTACAACTGCAAATGATGGCACTGGCGATACTCTAAGAGCTGCTGGTGATAAAATCAATGACAACTTTGTGGATCTGTACAAAATACTTGGTGGTGATTCTGACTATCCTATGTCAGGTATTTCATTCGACAGCACAGGTATTATCTTTGAAGGCACAACAGTCGATGCTTATCAAACATATTTAAGAGCGAGTAATCCAACAGCAGGTGACGTACTTATTACAATGCCTGATTCTGGTGGTATTATGATCGTTGATTCTGCTGAACAAGATTTATATAATAAGCACCTTTATACTACAAAGATTGATGGTGAATTAAGACTTCATGGTGTATCAGGCACAGGATATTATTTTGTTAATTATCTTGGCCAAGTCGATTCTGGCACGGATCTAAATGTTAACTTTCCAGCATTAGCAGATAGTGCTACATTAGTATTTGATAACCATACACAGACACTTACAAACAAAACTTTAACATCACCAGTAATAGATAATGCAATTGTTCACGGATCAGTTCAAGATTCTGCTGGTTTGGAATTAATTACATTTACTAGCACTGGTTCAGCAGTAAACGAATTAAGAGTCACAAACTCTGCTAGTGGATCGGGGCCAATCATTACTGTTTCTGGTGATGATGCAAATATTGATATGCAGTTAACAACAAAGGGAACTGGCACAGTACTATTCAATGATCCACAGAGACTTGGTAGCGAGACTCTTACGTCATCTACAGCAATCAGTGTTACGGTACCACTTACAATGATTAATTCTGGTGCAGGCACATCGATGACTATGGGTGACGGTAACGGAATTGGACAAGTTAAAACGATCCTAAATATAGGTGCAGGATCATCAACTGTCACACCAACTAATTTAGGTAATGGATCCACATTTACTTTGCATCAGTATGCTTCGGTGGATGCTATCTGGCAAGGAGCTAATTGGTATTTGATGGGACTTGATTCAGCAGCGGGTCTTGGAAATAGAGTGATAGTGGCATAAGAGGAAAAAATGGCAGCAGTACTTAATCAACCAACCAAATTCTTACTGGCTCAGAGACTTCTGACAGAGGATTCTGATACTAATCTATATGTTGCTATTGGACGCAGTAATGACTGGGACAGCTCAGACACTGCACCAACACCAATTTCTACTGAAAGAGAAGAAAGAAATCTTCGTCTTGCTATGCAGTCCATGAAACAAGTTACTGCATCTTCACTCGTTGTACCACGTCATGCTTGGTCTTCTGGTACAATTTATAGCAGATATAATGATAACCAAGAAGGTAACGAACCGACTCAGCCATACTATGTTATGACTGACGAAAACCAAGTTTACGTATGTATTCAACAAGGCAGAACAAATGCAGGTGTTGCTAAAACATCTACTGTTAAACCAACAGGAACATCAACTGAACCATTCCTTACTGCTGATGGTTACATCTGGAAGTTCCTTTATACAGTTGGTTCACTCGATGCTACGAACTTCCTTGCAGCTAACTTCCAACCGATTGAATTCATTACAGATTCAGCAGGTGCACCAGGACTTACAGCATCACAGGTAGAACAGGTAGGTATTCAAGCGGCAGCAGATTCATCCCATGAGATCGTCGGTGCTCTTATGCTGAACAATGGTTCAGGATACTCATCAACACCAACAGTTACTATCGTAGGTGACGGATCTGGTGCAAAACTACAGGCAACAGTAAATGGTGGTCAGGTAACAAAACTAGAACTCATTGATTCCTCTGGTACGATCACAATGGGTAAAGGTTATAACTACGCAGAGATTCAAATCGCGGCACCAGTAAGTGGTACACAGGCAACAGCACGTGCTATTCTTGGTTCTAAATCTTCTACAGGGTTTGGCTTCGGTGCTGATCCACGTATTGATCTAAGAGCAAGAGCGGTTATGTACAACACCAAACCAAATGGTGCTGAAGGTGGTGACTTCCTTATTGATCAGGACTTTAGACAGATTGGTCTTATACAGAACCCAACACAATTCGATTCTAACTCACCTGGTAACCTGTTTACACAGGCAACAGCAAACGCACTTTACAGAATGCAGTTCTCTTCTATCGCTACTGCGTTCACGGTAGATAATACTATTCAAGGTGGTACAACTGGTGCAAAAGCATACGTTGATAAAGTAGATTCTGACCTGCTTTATTATCACCAAGATGAATCTACTGGATTCACCCAGTTTGATTCGGCAGAAAGTGTAACAGAAATATCTGGCTCAGGATCAGGTGTTATCCAGCATCCTAAGTTGGTACCAGAAGTTGATCCATTCTCCGGCGATCTTCTTTATATTGATAACAGAGCGGCAATTACAAGAACATCTGGTCAGGAAGATGATCTAAAAATTATTATTCAGATTTAACGGTGTAGGAAATGCCAAATACATTTAATTCAAATACCTTTGCATCAACTTATAAAGATGATTTTCTTGATAGTGATAACTTTCACCGAATCCTGTTTAACAGCGGTAAGGCACTTCAAGCACGTGAACTTACTCAGATGCAAACCATTATCCAAGAGGAGATGGGGCGGCTTGGGCGTTTCTTCTTTAAGGAAGGTGCAGCTGTAGAACCTGGTGGTTTTGGTGTATCTAATCCTGAATTTATTAAACTCAATACTTCAGTTAACACGCTTCCTGCTAATCCAAACGATCTGGTAGGTGTTGAGCTTACATCTGACGGCGGTATCAAAGTTGAGGTACAAGAGGTATTGACTGCGACAGCAAGTGATCCTGCAACGCTCTTTGTAAAATACACTGACACCTCTTCTGGTACAGCAGGAGCTACTACGATTCGTGTAGCACAAGGTGAAGATCTCAGCGGTGGAGGTTATACCCTTACTATTGGTTCAACTGGTACTGGCCAGACAGCACCTATTGTTGGTCGTGGTTCTAAGTTCCACAATGCTGAAGGTGTGTTCTTTGCTAAAGATCACTTTGTATACGCACCACCACAATCAATTACCGTTGCAAAATATTCTCAAACACCTGATGCTGATCTAGGCTTTCTGGTAACAGAAGATATTGTTACAGTAGATGATGATGATGGTCTTTATGATAACCAAGGTGCCACACCTAACCGTTCATCGCCAGGTGCTGACAGATATAGAATCAGACTTACCCTTATTAATATGGCTGATGTAGATTCTGATCAGAATTCTATTGAAATCGCAAACATGCGTAATGGTTTGATTGAAGCACAGATTGAGGCAGAAGATGATCTAGCAGTAATTGGTGATATTCTTGCTACAAGAACAAAGGAAGAATCTGGTAACTATATTGCTAAACCATTCCAGCTTTCTTTTGATACGGATTCGGCTGATACGTCAATATTAAACTTTAACGTTACTCCAGGCCTAGCATATGTAAATGGTTATCGTGCAGAAACAGAGCTTTTCACAGAAGTTCCGGTATTAAAACCAAGAACTACAGTAACAGAGAACAACGAGGTTTCAGCAGCTAACTTCGGTAACTATGTTCTTGCACTTGGTGAAGATAGTGCTGGTGGCAGAAACAGTTACGGACTTCCGAATATCAGTCAATTTGAACAGTTTAACCTAAGAAACCAAGTACATTATGGTGGTAGTACAATTGGTACTGCACGTATCAAAGCTATTGAAGAAGATACTGGTGGTAACTATCGTCTTTATCTCTTTGATGTTCAGATGAATGCCGGTCAGGCATTCCGTCGAATCCGTTCGCTTGGCACATCTGGTACAAATTACTTCAACGTTGATACAACTGGTGGTGTAAAGAGATTCGATACAACTGTAGATCTTGATAATCTTATTTTTGATCTTCCAGTTACACGTCCGAGAGCACTGACAGATATCAGTCTTACTGTACAGAGATTCGGTTCATTTACAGCAACTGGTTCAGTAGCAACCCTTACGCTAACAGCTGCAGATGAAACATTTGCGAATACAACAGACTGGATCGTCGCGGACTCAGCAATTAATACAGGTCTTGCTATCGCAGGTGCTGGTACACAATCAGCTACTATTACTGGTGTAGCACCAGGAGCAACAGTCGATGTTGCTTACTACGTTAACAAGTCTAATGCTACAGTCAGAACAAAAACACTGAACACTGCCGTAACTGAAACAATCACACCAGGTAGTGATGAAATAGTTCAATTTTCAAATGTTGATATCTTTAAGGTAAACAGTATTGAAGATAGTAGCGGTAACGATATTTCTGATCGGTATATTATTGATAATGGTCAGAGAGATGATTATTACGCACGTGGTAGATTAAGGCTTCGCGGGGGAGCGCAGGCACGAGGAAGTAGAGCAGTTTCAGTAGATTACGATCACTTTAGTCACGGTGCGGCTGGTTCCTTCTTTGCGGTAAACTCTTATACTGGTCAGGTTAACTACGAAGATATTCCAAGTTATACCTATAGAGATGGGACAACAGTTAATCTCAGAGACGTTCTTGATTTCCGTTCTTCTGTTAATTCATCTGGTACATTTGGATCAGGTGCACGTATCAACGAGATCCCACAGAACACCGATCTAATTACAACTGACGTAGAGTACTACCTTCCAAAGAATGCTATTCTCGTAATTGATACAGATGGCGTACTATCAGTTAGAGAGGGTCAACCAAATCTTCAGCCACAATTCCCAAGTATCTCACCAGATGAACTTGAACTTTTCAGAGTTCAGATGAATCCTTATACTGTTAATGACAGTGACTTGGTATCAACACGTATTGATGCTAAGAGATACACAATGGCAGATATCGGTCGTCTTGAAAAAAGAATTGACAATTTAGAAGAACTTACATCACTCTCACTTCTTGAGCTTGATACACAGGCATTCAGTGTACTTGATTCGGCAGATAATACTCGATTCAAATCTGGTATCTTCGTAGATAACTTTGCAGATCACCAGAGATCACTGACAACAGGTATTGATTATAGAGCAGCTATCGATCCTCAAGGTAAGGTTATGAAACCAAGAGCGATTGAGAAAAACGTTCCTCTTGCTTATGATTCATCACAGTCATCTAACGTTATTCTAAAAGGTGATAATGTATATCTGAATTATACCCACGTAAGTTATATTAATCAACCGTTGGCATCTAGCGCAATTAATGTTAATCCATTCGCAGTTGTTCAAGGTAAAGGTAAAATTAAGCTATCACCAGCATCTGATACATGGAAAGAAATAAGATACAATCCAGATAGAACAGTAAGTGGTGGGACAAAAATTAGACAATCTGATCGTCTTCTTGCTAACCAACAGATTTGGAACTGGGCAGGAACTAGTATAAATGATATCAACGTTAACGGTGTGGTTGTAGGTCAAACACTTGCTCAACAAACTAATAATACTGGTGACACCCAAACAACAGGTAGTATCTCGGTCGCTAGTATAGAAACCACGCGTGAGCTTATTAGTGATAGAGTAGTTTCAAGAGTCTCTATTCCGTTTATGAGAAGTATAAAGGTATTCTTTAAAGCACAGGGTCTAAGACCAAATACAAGATACTTCGGATTTTTCAATAAGAAACCAGTTGCTAGCTGGCTAAGAGAAGAAGCTTTCCAAAGTGTAGCATCAAACGTTGTTGATTACGGTGATCAATATGCAAATGCAACAGCTCACCCAGATGGTGCTACAAATCTGATTTCAGATACTAACGGTACTATTACAGGATCATTCTTTATACCTTCAACAGATTCTACCAAGTTTAGAACTGGTGAGGCAGAATTTACTCTTTTAGATGTTTCTGCATATGACCTAACTGAAGCTATTTCACAAGCATCAACAACTTTCATTTCTTCTGGTGTACTAGAAACACGACAGAGAACATTCCTTTCTACGAGACACGTAACACTTACAGGATCTGGTACTTCTAGAAGAGTTTCTACCCCTGATGGATCTGGTCAGGCCGAGCCCGGTCCAGATCCACTAGCACAAACATTCTTTGTCACAGAAAGAACTGGTATCTTTGCAACAAAGATCGATATCTTCTTTGAAACAAAAGCATCCGATGGCGTACCGGCATTTGTAGAACTTCGTCCAGTAGTTAATGGTTATCCATCAGCAACAGAGACATATCCAGGATCAACAGTATTCCTTGCACCTAGCTCTATTACTACAAGTACAGATGCTTCAGTAGCTACAACATTCGAATTCGATGAACCAATCTATCTTCCAAATGGTGAACATTGTATTGTAATTGGAAGTGATAGTAACGCATATAAAGCATATATTGCTGAAACATATGCATTTGTATTAGGTACAACTGAAAGACGTGTTAATAGTCAGCCAACACTTGGTTCACTATTTAAATCTCAGAACGCAAGGACATGGGAGGCAGATCAAACAAAAGATCTTACTTTCCAGCTTTACCGTGCAGATTTTGATACTGCAGGTGGTTATGCAATTATTGAAAACGTAGATCTTGCACCAACACTTCTTGCTGGTAGAACACAGTTTGGGGGATTACTTAATAATCCTCTTACCACAACCAATGGCAGTGCAGTTGTACAGGTCAAACATCCTAACCATGGTCTGTTCGTTGGTAATACAGTAACAATTGCAGGTGCTACTGCAACAGGGGGTATTTCAGCAGGTAACCTAAATGGTAATAGAACAATCGTAGCTATTGACGGTACAGGATACACATTCACAGCAGGCGCTTCAGCAACAAGTGATGCAGTTGGTGGTGGTACGGCAATTACTGCAAGTCACCAAGCACAAGGTGATATGGCACTACCATTTATCGGTGAACCACTTCTTCCAATCCTTACCGATCTTACTTACGAGGCTAAGTTTACTTCTGGTAGATCTTATGCACACTCCGGTGGTTCATTACAAGTACCATATGTGAAAGATACAACATATAGAAATATCCAAGATAAATCGCTTATCAGATTTAATTCACCGAAGGTAATTGCAACTGCAACAAATGAAACAAGTGAACTTGGTGCTGGTATTCGTTCAAATACTTACAAGGTGAGCTTTAGCACAACAAATTCAAAAGTATCACCTGTACTTGATATGCAACGTGCATCGGTAACAATGATCAATAACATTATTGATAGACCAGCAGCTGCAGCCGTAGCAGGATCATTCAATGAACCGCTGGACACATTCGTAGCAGAGACTGATCCAGATGACGGTTCAGCACTTGCTAAACACCTTACAAATGTTATTGGTCTTGAAGAATCTGCAAAGGGTCTAAAGATCCTGCTTGGTGCAACACGTCCAAATGAAGCAGAAATCGAAGTCTACTATAGAACAAATGCTGAAGGTGATATTAATGAGGCATCATTTACAGAAGTAACGGTAGAAGGTGTACAACCAGCATCTGATGAAACAGGATTCAGATTTAGAGAATATGAATATCTCGCTGGTGGGTTAGGTGGTACGCTTGACGACTTTACAGAATTCCAGGTAAAAGTTGTTATGCTTTCTACCAATAGTTCTAAAGTACCAGTAATTAGGGATTTACGAGTGATTGCATTGGCGGTATAATAAATGAAAAGATTAAAGGTGGAAGGCAATCCTAGCCTAGTTCGTGATACAAGATCTGGTGCAATTATTAATATAAATAAGAAGGAAATCGACAGAGCAAGAAGATCAAAGGCTGAAAGAAAGAAGAAAGAACAAACTTTCGAAAATCTGCAGGCCGAGGTGAACAACTTAAAGAATGATGTAAGTGACATTAAAAGACTGCTCGAGAAATTAGTAGAGAACAAGTAATGGCAAAATCATACGTATCACTGTCATCAACCTTCCGAAATCTTGTTGATCAATTAAATCAACATGAGAACGGAATTGGTGATATTGCTCTCCTTACGACTGGCGATACTACAGGCGCTGACTCTGATCTAGTTGGGGCTGTTAATGAGCTTGACTCTGATATTGGTGCTAGACCGGCCACTAACTTAAATACTACTGCAAAGACACTTACTGCCGCTATTAATGAACTTCATGATTCTATCGGCGAGGTAGGACTTAACACTACCTCCACTACTATCAAAGGCGCTATTAATGAACTTCACGATTCAATTGGTGAGGTTGCCTTATCAACAGCAGCTACTACAATCAAAGGGGCTATTAACGAGCACGAAACTGATATCGGTAATATGACCCTTACAGGTCTTACAGCTACTGATATTTCTGCAGCATTACGTGAATTAAGAACAGAACTTGGTGATCATACCGCACTTACAACGCCAACTACTTCGAATCTCGTTACTGCTATTAATGAACTAGATTCTGATATTGGTAACAGGTCTAGCTTAACGACTGCTGCAGACCAAAACCTTGTCGTAGCAATTAATGAATTAGATAGTAGATTAGATTCGAATGATACAGATTTCAATAACTTAGTTGGTAGAGCCACACTTACGACAACTGCAACAAAAGCTAGAAGTGCTATCAATGAACTAGATTCTGATATTGGTACATTAACATCGCTGACTACAAGTGTTAAATCGTCACTAGTTGGGGCGATCAATGAACTGAAAGCTACTGTTGATCTCCTTGATTCCGATGTCTCAACAAATCCAGTTGGGGATCTTAATTCATTAGTAACAACAGCAAAATCAAACATAGTGGCTGCTATTAATGAAACATATAATAGAATTCCAAATATATATGATTCAGATGGTACACTATTAAACTAAGGGACAGATCATGGCAATTATTGACGCCCTTCTTAAGATCGACGACGGTGATGGTAATCTTAAAAAAATTACAGCCACAGAAGAAAATTATGCAGCATACCAGGCTGGTATCCAACTAGCGCAAGCTGGTCAATCAAAGGTTGCTTCTCTCAGTACCGGTACCGGGAATGTTGTCGGTACCTATACGAATACGAAGTTCGATCAAGCTGTAGGCACACATCCTGCTTCATCTTTCACCACAACTACTACAAATACTACAATCTATCAAAACACTGGTACAGCACCAGAAGATCCACCATTTTCTAAACCTGTACTTTGGGATCAAGATCCTGGTGAGATTGAAGCACTGAATGACACGCAGCTTAACGCTGTGGTTGATCGTCTACTACTCACAATATTTGCTGGTGATTATCCTGGCACTTACAGACTTGCTACATCTGCACCGAGCGCAGATTACTCGGCACACATTGCAAATGTATTCACAGATACAAGAACTGATGGTACTTCAGTAGATTACACTATTTGGAAACGTCAGGCTATGACGCCACCAACCGTGGTAAAGCCTGTGAGACTTGTTGAAGGTACTAAAAATCTGCAACGTATGAGTACCGTAGAAATGCAGGCAACGTTTGGCCAGCGTGCAAAAACACGTATTATGTCCACTGGTATTGGTACGTATCAGTTACGTAGTTCTGCAGATGGCGCGCCGACAGATCCTGGCACATGGGTGGCTAAAGGGACTGCAACAGACACAAAACAACAAACTGCTGATCAGAATTATACAAGAGACAGTACAAGAATTTCAACTAGAGATTCAACTCAGAACTTTACAAGAATAAGTCAATCTAATTACGTTTCTAATTATGGGGCCGTGTATGATGGTGATTATGTTGGTACCACTCAATACATTGCTGCTGATTATGTAGGGGAATATGCCGGAACGTATTCTGGTGCTGACTTCGAGGGTAACTATACAGATGACACCTATACTGGTAACTATGTAGCTACATACACAGGTGTGGATACTTACCTTGGTAACTATCTGAGAAACTTCGTCAGAGATTTTGCGACGTGCGTAAGCTTCAGCGACTTTTTCAATGGCTTTGAAGCCCAAGCTTATAGGCGTCAAGTAGTGTATACTGGTAACTTTGAGCGTGATTTCGTAGGGGATTACGAAGGTCCTGCTGATTATTCCACGGATTATCTTGGCGAATACACTGGCGATTTTATTGGTAACTATATAAGTAATTATGAAGGTGATTATGCTGGTGATTATACACCAAACTATGTTGGTCCTATTACGTACGTTGGACAGTATGATGCAGCATATCAAAATGAATACACTGGAGATTATACCGGTGACTATGTAGGTAACTTTATTGGAGATTACTTAGGTAACTATATAGGTGATTACGCTGGAGAGACAATCCAATCGTCAAACGAAACTATTGAAACATATACGTTATATGTTAGGACTGCATAATGGCTTTATCTACTTTACAAACCCCGCTTAAGCTCCAGGGGTCTGGGGGTGACTTACAACAATTCGATTCAGATGAATTGGATTACCTTGCATACCGAGCCGGATTAAAATTATCGACTATTGCTAACACCTCAGTATCACGTATTAATTCATCTGGTGCAGGTGCTGATGCTATTGGTACATATACTGACACACAGTTTGATCAGGCTATTGGAACCCATCCAGGTTCATCTCTTACTACCACTACTACGAATACTACCATCTATCAAAATAGTGGTACAGCATCCTATGTAGATTCTGATGGATTCCGTCGACCACTAGGATTTAAAAGTGACGGTAGTTTCCAAGCCAGAGAGATGGCAGATTCAGATATGAATCTTTTGGTCGATGAATTGAATACACGTATTCACACCTACCAATATCCTGGTACTTACAAACTTGCAACATCGGCACCAAGTGGGGATTACACAGCAGCACTATCAAATGTCTTTACGGATAATCGTACTGATGGCACGGCGGTTAATTATAGTATTTGGCAACGTACTGCAATGACTGCACCAACTACTACAAAGTATGTACGTATCAAAGGGATCTATACAGACGAGACAGATCTTGGTGAATCATACGATGGTTTCCAAGAAGCTACTGTTGGTGAGATAGGATACACTTTAGGTAAAGTTGCTCAGAACCGTATCATGACAACTGGGATTGGTACCTATGAGCTTCGATCTTCTGCTGCAGGTGCACCATCTGGTGGTACTTGGGTATCACAAGGTACTGCTACTGATACTAAACAGCAAACTGCTGATGTAAACTACACACGAGATAGCACACGTAATTCAACAAGAGATTCTACTCAGAACTTTACTCGTAACTCACTACTGAACTACACAGGTGATTATACAGGTAACTATCTGTCTAACTTTACTAGAGTTTCTACAAATAATTTTGCGGATGCTTTCACTGCAGTCTATGAAGGAACGTATGATGGTAATTATGCAGTGGATTACGCTGCTGACTTCATTGGTGATTACATATCCAACTTTACTCGAGTATCTACTGGTAACTATACTGGTAACTATAATCCCGATTATACTGGTGACTACACCGGAAATTACCTAAGTAATTTCACAAGAGATTCAACAAGAATATCCAATCAGAATTACACAAGAGAATCTGCAGCAAACTATACTGGTAATTATATTTCAAACTTTACTCGAGCGTCTGCTGCAAACTATACTGGTGATTATATAGGTGGTAACTTCCTTGGTGACTATACTGGTAACTATGCTACAGACTTTACTCGAGCGTCTGCTGCAAACTATACGGGTGACTATGT
>Ga0255751_10002303_pt1 | contig 17886 bp, 7 predicted proteins | sample 071ome_20_FD_179951 | JGI IMG/M metagenome (GOLD analysis project Ga0255751, IMG submission 179951) | Coastal salt marsh microbial communities from the Groves Creek Marsh, Skidaway Island, Georgia - 071412BT metaG (version 2) | ecosystem: Environmental > Aquatic > Marine > Intertidal zone > Salt...
TCATCGGTGCTCCCCCTGTGGACATCGACGGCATCCGTGAACCCGTTGCTGGTTCACTCATGTACGGAAACAACATCATCTCTGGTGCTGTTATTCCTTCGTCCAATGCTATTGGACTGCACTTTTATCCCATCTGGGAAGCTGCTTCCCTAGATGAGTGGCTTTACAACGGTGGTCCTTTCCAACTAGTTGTTTTCCACTTCCTCATCGGCATCTATGCATACATGGGCCGTGAGTGGGAACTTTCCTACCGTCTTGGTATGCGTCCTTGGATCTGCGTTGCATACTCTGCACCTGTTGCTGCTGCATCTGCTGTCTTCCTGGTCTATCCTTTCGGTCAAGGTTCTTTCTCTGATGCGATGCCTTTGGGTATCTCTGGTACTTTCAACTACATGCTTGTCTTCCAGGCAGAACATAACATCCTGATGCACCCCTTCCACATGCTTGGAGTTGCTGGTGTCTTTGGTGGTTCTCTGTTCAGTGCAATGCACGGTTCGCTGGTTACTTCCTCGCTGGTTCGTGAAACCACCGAGAACGAGTCCCAGAACTATGGTTACAAGTTCGGTCAAGAAGAAGAGACCTACAACATTGTTGCTGCACACGGTTACTTTGGTCGTCTGATCTTCCAATACGCTTCGTTCAACAACTCCCGTTCACTTCACTTCTTCCTCGCTGCATGGCCTGTTGTCGGTATCTGGTTCACCGCTCTGGGTGTTTCCACGATGGCCTTCAACCTCAACGGCTTCAATTTCAACCAGTCGATCGTTGACAATCAAGGTCATGTGATCAACACCTGGGCGGATGTTCTGAACCGTGCTGGTCTGGGCATGGAAGTGATGCACGAGCGCAATGCTCACAACTTCCCTCTTGACCTCGCTGCTGCTGAGTCCACTCCTGTTGCACTCACCGCACCTGCAATCGGTTGATACTAGGATTCCTAATAAACGACGTTTATTAAGAAAACAACTAAGGGGACTTCGGTCCCCTTTCTTTTTATCTCAAATGTAAAGTTTTTTAAAGGAGATTAAAATTGACTGCTTCAACACTTTCACCGCCCGTTTCACAGAGAGGATGGTTCGATGTCTTGGATGACTGGCTTAAACGAGATCGCTTTGTCTTTGTGGGTTGGTCTGGACTCCTTCTTTTTCCCACTGCTTATCTTGCAATTGGTGGCTGGCTTACTGGCACGACGTTTGTTACGAGCTGGTATACCCACGGATTGGCGTCTTCCTACCTTGAAGGGGCTAATTTTCTTACAGCGGCAGTGTCAACTCCTGCTGATGCTATGGGCCATTCTCTTCTTCTACTTTGGGGTCCTGAGTCTCAGGGAGATATCGTCCGCTGGTTCCAACTTGGGGGACTCTGGACTTTTGTGGCGCTCCACGGAGCCTTCGCTCTTATAGGATTCATGTTACGTCAGTTCGAAATTAGTCGTCTCGTTGGAATTCGTCCTTATAATGCAATTGCTTTTTCAGGTCCTATTGCCGTATTTGTCTCTGTGTTTCTTATGTACCCTCTGGGACAGTCGTCGTGGTTCTTCGCGCCGTCGTTCGGGGTCGCAGCAATCTTCAGGTTCCTCCTCTTCCTCCAAGGGTTCCACAACTGGACGTTGAATCCCTTCCATATGATGGGTGTGGCAGGTATCCTTGGTGGTGCATTGCTTTCTGCGATCCATGGTGTTACAGTAGAGAACACCTTGTATGAAGATGGTGAACAAGCAAACACTTTCAAAGCATTTGACACAACTCAGGAAGAAGAGACATATTCGATGGTCACTGCCAATAGATTTTGGTCTCAAATCTTTGGTATTGCGTTTAGTAATAAGCGTTGGTTGCACTTTTTTATGCTTTTCGTACCAGTTATGGGTCTCTGGACTTCTTCTATTGGTATCATCGGTCTTGCACTTAATTTGCGTGCTTATGACTTTGTATCTCAGGAAGTTAGAGCAGCAGAGGATCCAGAGTTTGAAACGTTCTATACGAAAAACATCCTCCTCAATGAAGGACTCCGTGCCTGGATGGCTCCAGTAGACCAACCTCACGAGAACTTTGTGTTCCCAGAGGAAGTATTACCTAGGGGCAATGCACTCTAAACCACTTCCATAACCGTTATACCATCCCTCCACAGGGGTGGTTTTTTATTGTTGTTAAATAGAGGATTTTGGAGTATAATAAATATTCTTATATGTAAGTTGTTGTAATAGTGGCACTTAAGAAACCATCAGAGTACTTCAAAAAAGATACACGAAACAACTCAATTGTTGAAAATGCAGTTGAGGAGTTGGTACAAAAGCCTGAATTTAGTTCTTTCTCACAGGCTTTTGATTCTTTTAAAAATAACTTAAGTAATATTGAAGTTCTGTCTGAAAAGGTAGGGGACATTCAAGTAGAAATTCAAAGTCTTCTGAAACAGGAAGATTTGGATCGTGCAATGATGTCTCAACTTCTTGTACTTGAACAAAGTATTCGTGATGTTCAATCAAAAGTACAAGGAATAAATGAAAAAAACCTTCAGGAAATTCGTGAGGATGTATCTCATTTAACAGAGTCTGTAAATGATTTTCTTGAAGTAGATGTTCCTAAGTATAAAAAATTAGTAATAGATTCTGAACTTCGTACTGATAATCGTTTTGGCAAACTCGAAGTTAATGTAAATGAAACTCTCGAAGAAATTGCAGAGTTTGTTGATAATAAGTATCAGGAACTTACTGAAAGTATTCAGGGCATTAATGAACAGAGTCTTGCTGGAATTCTTGAAGAATTTAAACTATTGGGAAATATCGTTCAGGAATTCAAAGAACAAGAGATTCCAAAGTATAAGGGATTTATTGTTGAAACTGAAAGAAAGACTGAATACAAACTAAATGAGTTTCAAGAAAAACTGGATGAAACTGTATCTGGTATTCTTGAGAAGGTAAGTTCTATTGATGTTGACAATACTGATTTGGTTGAGAACATCAATCAGAAAATTGAAGATGTAAATAAACTATCAAAACAAGTTAGACTTACAGAACAGAGTACAGAAGATTACAAAAACCAAATTAAGAAAAAAGTTTCTGATTTGGAAGTTGAGATTCTTCGTAATGAAACTCATCTTAAAATTCAGAACAAAAATCTTGAAAAAATTCAAGAGGAAGTTAGGTCTTCACTAAAAGAACTTAATTCATTAAGTGAACAAATTGATCAACAAAACCAACAACATGTACAATTAATTGATCAACAAAACCAACAACATGTACAATTAATTGATCAACAAAACCAACAACATGTACAATTAATTGATCAACAAAATTATGAGTTAGGAAAGAAAGTCAAGTACCTTGAAGAAGTATTTGAGAAGTTTAACGAAAAGGAAATTCTCACTGAGGGTATTCTTGCCGAACCTCCTACTACTGATAATGACGATCCATTAACTCCAACAAATAAAAAGTTTGTAACTATAGATCAACTTCAAGATCATTATCGTTTGTTTGTCAATCGGGTTCAACAACAACTCGCTTCTATTGGTGGCGGTGGTGAAACTCAACTTAAGTATCTTGATGACATTGTTGGTATTGCAACCAATCCAACGGTTTATGATAATAAATTCTTAGCATATGACGATAGTATCAAGAGGTTTGAATTTAGAAATGTTCCAGAACCATCAGTAAATATTGCTGAAGAGAACATCATCTATGTTGCAAAGGATGGAGATGATACTAATGATGGAACTCTTGGTAGACCTAAACTTACAATCAAGGCTGCAGTACAGTCACTTGTTGCTGCGGGAAGATCTGATAACGTTGTAAAGGTTGCTCCTGGAACTTATATTGAGGATAATCCAATTACTCTTCCAGATGAAATGACTGTTATGGGTCATTCTTTGAGGGAGACAACTGTTATTCCTCAGAATGATGATAAGGATTTATTCTATGTTGGTAACGGCAACTATGTTGCTGAAATGTCTTATCGTGGATCTATGCCAGGTAAGGCAATCTTTGCTTTTGATCCAGTAGATCAAAGATTTATCAGACAATCTCCTTATATTCAAAACTGCACTAACTTCATTCCTGATAGTATTGGAATGAGAATTGATGGTAAAGATGCTATTGGACCACTGAAGTCCATGGTTCTTGACTCTTATACTCAATACAATCAGGGTGGTATTGGTGTTTCAATTACTAATGAAGCATATGCACAGTTAGTTTCTCTGTTTACTATTTGTGATGATATTGCAGTTTATGCTGCATCTGGTGGTGGTTGTGACCTTACAAACTCCAACTCCTCATTTGGTAACTTTGGACTAGTTGCGGATGGAGTTAGTGGACTTAAGTATACTGGATCGGTAGATATAGCCGCACCAGACCAGTCAGATACATTCGTTGTTGATCTCAGTGTACCAACTCTTAATGTAGTTGCTGGTTTTGCTACTATTCATCAAACTGAATATAATAATGTAACTGGTAGACTAAAAGTTGTGACTGATTCTCCACACCAATTTAATGTGGGGATGGCTGTTACTCTTGCTGGACTTGGATTTACTTGTGACTTTGAACCAGGAATCCGTGAATATCCTAGTGGAGTAAACGGTTATGTGTTCAACGTTGAAACTGTTGCACCTGGAAGATATCTTGATGCAGTTGATCGTATCGAAGCTAACAGAGAAGAAATTTTGGATAAATCTCTAGCAGCTATTGCTCTTGAACATCCTGACTTTGTATTTCCTGGAGATCCAGTAGACGATGAGAAATATAGGTACTATGATTCATATAGATTAGTTCAAAAAAATAGACAAGAAATTATTGACAAGTCTCTCGCATCTATTGCCGTTGGATTTCCTTCTAATTTTTATTTCCCAGACGAAGATGAAACCACATCTCAATCAAGATTCTATGATGCTTCTGGTTTAATTACTAGAAACAAACAGGAGATTGTTGATAAATCTTTGGCAGCAATTGCTATTGGACATTCTGATTTTGTCTTCCCTGGAGATGAATCAGTTGGACTTGGATCGACTACTCCACAATCAAGATTCTATGATTCTTATAGATTGATTCAAAACAATAGAGACTTTATTGTAGATACCGCATGGACTGATTTATCAACTACTTATCCCGACTTTGCTTACACCGAAACCAAGTGTAAGAGAGACATTGGTTTCTTTATTGATGCTGTTTCTACGGACGTATTTACTGGTGGAAATAATTACGCTAGAGGATTTGTACTTCAATACTTCGATGGTAATGGAGATCCAATTACTGGAGGAATTGGAGTAACTGAAAGAGCACCTTCTGTTTACGCTTTTGAACAAGCGAGAGATTATATGAAGAGTGCTATAACAAACACTCTTGTTGGTGCTCCTTATCAAGATCTAACCATAACCCCAGACCCAATTACTGGTTCTAATACTGACCCCAACTCTTGTTCTAATGTTCAAGATTCTATTGATACTCTGGTTGGTATCGTTACAGTTTCTATTGGAGCGGGAAATACAACTTCTCTTCCAGTAACAAATATAGGATATTTTGATATCACTGGTGGCCAGGCTGTTATTACTGGAATTGGAACTACTATTGCTCCTGGTGGACTAAGATGTGCAAGAGATATCTCATTCCTTGTTGAAGCAGTTGCCACTGATGTATTTACTGGTGGTAATAGATATTCCAGAGACTTCACAACTCTATACTTTGATAGTGGTGGATTGCCAATTACAAATGGTTTAGTTGGAGAAGAAGCAGAATCTATAACTGCTTTCAATGCAGTTGCAGATTATTCTAAGAGAGCTTTAACAAATCAACTAAACATTAAGAATCTTGGAATAAGTTCTGGTCCTGCAACTTATGGTGGTCTGGGTGGTGATATTTCTGTGTTACCATCAGGAAATGCTAATGCATGTCAAGATGTCCAAGACACTGTTGATACTCTAGTTGGCATTGTTACTGTTGTTATTGGATCAGGAAATACAACTTCTCTTAGTGGATTTAATGAGAATCTGGGAATTTCTACAACTAACAAGTGTGCAAGAGACCTTGGGTTCTTAGTTGATGCTGTTTCTACCGATTTATTCACAGGTGGTAATAGATACTCTCGTGACTTTACACTTCAATATTTTGATAATGTAGGTGCTGCAATCACTAATGGACTGTTAGGTGAAGAAACAGAATCTGTGTATGCATTTAATACTCTTGGTGAGTATTCTAAGAAGGCAATCACAAATCAACTGAACTATAAAGAAGTTGGCATCAGTTCTGGCCCCGCTGTCTATGGTGGCGGCGGTGGAGATATTCCTGTTCTTCCTTCAGGTAATCCAGATTCTTGTACTGATGTTCAGGCCACTATTGATACTCTAGTTGGTATTGTTACTACTGTGGTTGCTGCTGGAAATACATCTTCCTTGACTAGTAATCCAGAAAACGTAGGAACATTTAATAGTGTTGGTAACATTTGTCGCAGAGATATTGGATATATTATTGACGCTGTAAAGAGTGATCTAGTTGGATTTACAAATGAAGCGGTTATTAATGCTACTAAGAAGTACTTTACTTATTCTGGTGTACTGGATGATAGTATTGAAACCGAAATTGCAGAAACAATTACAGCATTCGAAGCTTCTCGTGATTATATGAAGCAGGCATTGAATAATGAGTTGAATTCTAAGGATCTTACAATTCTTGCAGGTATTGCAAGTATTGGTCAGGGAGGACCAGTTATTCCTATCGAAGCATCTGGAAGTCCTAATGCTTGTGCTGATGTACGATATACCGTAGATACTTTAGTTGGAATCATTACAACCAATTTGGATAATGGAGATCTATCTGCCCTTCCGAATGTTTCTTTGGCAAGTACAATCTTTACAGTAGATGTTGGTATTGCTACTCAACCTCATTATTACAATAGTGGTGGAGAGGTTAAGACTAATGTAATTAGACCATTCGATGGACAGTCAATTTACTTCAATGAATTGTTCTTTGATATTAAGACTTTAACCATTGTGGATGGTGGAACTGGGTATACAGAACTACCAACTATTGAAATTGAAGCCCCTGATACTCCTTGGGGAATTAGAGCACAAGCTGTTGCAACTTTGACCGATGGTAAGATTACGGCTATCGATATGATTTCAAATGGTAGAGGATATCGTACCGCTCCAAAAGTTACGATTTCTTCTGGAATAAATACAGCAGTACTCACATCTGTTTTGAGACCAGAATACTATACTATTCAATCTGCAACTGAAATAACTAATGATAAATCTATTATATTATTGAATGAAAATGTACCATATGAAGTTGGAGTTGGGACAGAAGTGAAATTCTACAAACAGAGTAGAATTCTCGCAACTGGCCATTCTTTTGAATTTATTGGAGCGGGAACTGACATTGCAACTTGTTTACCTTTTAGTGGAGGTATTCCACCAAAACCAGAGAATGAAACTGATGCCAGAGAAGGTGGACTCGTAGTTTATAGTAGTACAAACCAAGCTGGTAATTTCAAAATTGGTGATGGCGTTATTATTAATCAAAATACTGGTAGTATTTCAGGCCAAGCATATTCTAAGAGTTTACTCGCAACAGTAACACCATATATTCTATCTCTGGGAGGTTTCTAATTCGATGGCACTAGCACTTAATAATTATGTTACGAAACCTGCGGTAGCAACAACTAGTCAAGTTGGGATTTATACTGCACCTGCTGGGTACAATGCTGTCGTTCTTTGTGCTCAAGCGACAAATATAGATACTCTTTCACATGATGTTACTCTATCACATGTAAGAACGATATCTGGTATAGCGGTAACAACATATGCATCATATAAAAAACCTATAGCGACTTCTGATACAATTGAACTTGCAACGGGTAAACTTACTTTAGCACCAGGAGATATTTTTAAGGTCTCCGCCGACGTGAACGATCAATTACATATATTAGTAACAGTATTAGAAACACTTATTTAATAGGTATATAAGAGATGCCATTTTTACCAGCGGATGAAAGACTCAGAAAGGTCAGGATTGGTATTGATTCTTATACCAATACTGAGTTAGTACTAGATGTAATAGGATTTACTAATGTAGAGGGGAAATCGGGAATAGGATCTGTTCCAACACTTGATTCTCCAGAATTGTTTGTTGACGGAAATGGATATTTTACTGGTGTTGTTACTGCTACAACATTCTTTGCCGGTCCTACAGAAATTACTGGTGGTGCATTTGCCGATAATCTTACTGTAACTACATTACAAGTTAATGGTCTCAGTACATTTAGTGGTAATGTAGAACTTGATAATAATGCTAAATTAGGCATTGGTTCTACACCTACTGCAGTCTCTCCAGAGTTGTTTGTTGATGGAGATGGATATTTTACTGGAGTTGTTACTGCCACAACATTCTTTGCTGGTCCTACAGAAATTACTGGTGGTGCAGCAGTTGATAATTTAGAAGTAGAACAGTTAAATGTTTCTGGACTTTCTACTTTTGGTGGATTTGTCACAACCCGAGATAGTATGTTTATTGATGGAGACCTTACTATTAGTGGGGATCTTCTCTTTAGTGAACTTGCACTCGTTGGTATCATCACATTTTTGGGAGATGCAGATAATGTCCTTGGGGATCCGGAAACTGGCACCCTTCAGGTTATTGGTGGTGTTGGTATTGGTAAAAATGTAAGTATTGGATCTAGTCTTTTTGTTAATACTCAAGTTGGTATTGGAACATCATTACCAACTGCTGCCTTAGATGTATTTGGGGACACTGATCTAGATGATTTAAATGTATCTGGTCTTTCTACTTTTGCTTCTGATGTTGATATCAATGCATCAGTAGACATTTCCAATGATCTAGTTGTAAATGATGCATTAAATGTATCTGGATTATCAACTTTTGCTTCTGATGTAGATGTAAATGCATCCGTTGACATAAGCACTAACTTAACTGTTGATGGGTTATCTGATTTAGATGAACTTAATGTTGCTGGATTATCAACTTTTGCATCAGATGTTGACATTAATGCTTCTGTAGATATTTCTGGAGACCTTGTTATCCAGGATGCATTAAATGTAACTGGTTTATCAACCTTTGCATCAGATGTTGACATCAATGCTTCAGTAGACATTTCCAATGATCTAGTTGTAAATGATGCATTAAATGTAACTGGTTTATCAACCTTTGCATCAGATGTTGATATCAATGCATCTGTAGATATTTCTAATGATCTGGTTGTAAATGATGCTTTAAATGTAACTGGTTTATCTACTTTTGGAGACAATGTAGATATTAATGCTTCTGTAGATGTTTCTGGAGACCTTGTTATCCAGGATGCTTTAAATGTAACAGGTCTTTCTACTTTTGCTTCTAATGTTGATATTAATGCTGGTTTAGATGTTGATGGATTTACTGAACTTGATGCAACTAATATTAGTGAAACATTAAACGTAGTTGGATTATCAACCTTTGGTTCTAATGTCGATATTAATGCTGACTTAGATGTTGATGGTAGAACAGAACTTGATACGACTAACATCTCTGAGACACTTAATGTCGTTGGGATATCCACATTTTTATCAGATATAGACATTGATGCTTCTATTGATGTTGATGGTCACACCGAACTTGATGACTTAAACGTATCGGGTGTTTCTACTTTTGCATCATCTGTTGACATCAATGCCGACTTAGATGTTGATGGTAGAACGGAACTTGATACGACTAACATCTCCGAAACATTAAACGTAGTTGGTCTAAGCACTTTTGGTTCTAATGTTGATATTAATGCTGATTTAGATGTTGATGGATTTACCGAACTTGATGCAACTAATATTAGTGAAACTCTTAATGTAGTTGGATTATCAACCTTTGGTTCTGATGTTGATATTAATGCTGATTTAGATGTTGATGGTCACACCGAACTTGATGACTTAAACGTATCGGGTGTTTCTACTTTTGCATCAGATGTTGACATCAATGCTTCTGTAGATATTTCTGGAGACCTTGTTATCCAGGATGCATTAAATGTCACTGGTCTCTCTACCTTTGGGGACAATGTAGATATTAATGCTTCGGTTGATATTTTTCAGACATTAAATGTTACGGGTGTTGCCACATTTGGCAATAACGTTGAGATCACTGGCGATCTAACAGTCAATGGTAATCAGACAATTCTGAATACCCAGACATTAGAAGTAGAAGATATTAATATTGGTATTGCATCCGCTGATCCGAAACTATCGGATGCAGCATTGGACGGTGCTGGTATTACTATCCACGGTGCTGCAGGAGATAAGACTTTAACTTGGAGTAATGCTGACTCCAGAATGGAGTTCAATACTGATCTTTATGCACCTGCAATTGAAACTGATCTTTTAGATGTAACTGGTGTTTCTACATTCGGTGGTAACGTAGATATCAATGCATCTGTAGATATCTCTAATGATCTGGTTGTAAATGATGCATTAAATGTAACTGGTTTATCAACCTTTGCATCAGATGTTGACATCAATGCTTCTGTAGATATTTCTGGAGATCTTGTTATTCAAGATGCTCTAAACGTAGTTGGATTATCAACCTTTGGTTCTGCGGTTGATATTAATGCCGACTTAGATGTAGATGGGTTCACAGAATTAGATTCAACTAACATTTCTGAAACTCTGAACGTAGTTGGATTATCAACCTTTGGTTCTAATGTTGACATCAATGCATCTGTAGATATCTCTAATGATCTAGTTGTAAATGATGCCTTAAATGTAACTGGTTTATCAACCTTTGGTGGTTCCATTGATGCTAACGGTGACTTGGATGTTGACGGTAGAACAGAACTTGATACCACTAACATTTCTGAAACCCTAAACGTAGTTGGATTATCAACTTTTGGCTCTGCGGTTGATATTAATGCCGACTTAGATGTTGATGGATTTACTGAACTTGATGCGACAAATATCTCAGAAACACTGAATGTTGTTGGTGTTTCTACCTTCAGTTCCGATCTTGACATCAATGCATCTGTAGACATCTCCAATGATCTAGTTGTAAATGATGCCTTAAATGTAACAGGAGTCACCACTCTTGGCTCTAATGTTGATATCAATGCATCAGTAGATATTTCTGATGATCTAGTTGTTAATGATGCCTTAAATGTATCTGGTCTTTCTACTTTTGCTTCTGATGTTGATATCAATGCATCAGTAGATATTTCTGATGATCTAGTTATTCAGGATGCTCTGAATGTAACTGGATTATCAACCTTTGCATCAGATGTTGATATCAATGCTTCTGTAGATATTTCTACTAACTTAACTGTTGATGGATTAACCGATCTTGACGAACTTAATGTTGCTGGATTATCAACATTTGCATCAGATGTTGATATCAATGCTTCTGTAGATATTTCTGGAGACCTTGTTATCCAGGATGCATTAAATGTAACTGGACTTTCTACCTTTGCATCCGATCTTGATATTAATGCATCTGTAGACATCTCCAATGATCTAGTTGTAAATGACGCTTTAAATGTAACTGGCTTATCTACTTTTGCATCAGATGTTGACATTAATGCTTCTGTAGATGTTTCTGGAGACCTTGTTATCCAGGATGCATTAAATGTAACTGGTCTCTCTACTTTCGGTGACAACGTTGATATTAATGCATCTGTAGATATCTCTAATGATCTAGTTGTAAATGATGCCTTAAATGTAACAGGATTATCTACTTTTGGTGATAATGTTGATATCAATGCTTCGGTTGATATTTCCCAGACGTTAAATGTAACTGGAGTTTCTACCTTCGGTAATAATGTTGAAATTACTGGGGACTTGACGGTTAATGGTAACCAAACCATATTGAATACCCAAATACTCGAAGTAGAAGATATTAATATTGGTATTGCATCTGCTGATCCAAAGCTTTCTGATGCTGCTCTAGATGGTGCTGGTCTCACTATCCATGGTGCTGCAGGAGATAAGACTTTAACCTGGAATAACTCCAATACTCGTATGGAGTTTAATACCTATCTCTATGCACCGGTTCTCCAATCCATAAATCTTGAAGTTAGTGGAGTATCTACATTTAGTTCTAACGTAGACATCAATGCATCTGCAGATATTTCTGGAGATCTTGTTATTCAAGATGCTCTAAATGTAACTGGACTCTCTACTTTTGGATCTAATGTTGACATTAATGCTTCAGTAGATATCTCTAATGATCTAGTTGTAAATGATGCATTAAATGTAACTGGACTTTCTACTCTTACTGGACAAGTTCAAGTTGATAATGATATCAATGTCACGGGTGTTATTACTGCCGCGAACTTTATTGGTGCTGCTGATGATAGATTTACTGGATTAAGTAGTAACTTCAATGCTGCAGTAGGCATCCTTTCAGCCAACAATTACATCAGTGGAGTTATTACTCAGATTAATTTCACTGGAACTAATCTTGACGTTAGTGTAACAGTTGAACCAGACAACTTAACACAAGCTAATGTCGATATTCTCAGGGTTGCTGGTGCTGATGAAGCTGACTTTGCTCTTCTAGCTGGAATCGCAACCAATGTTATCGGTGGTATTGCTTCAGTTACTCAGTTAAGTGTTTCTGGACTCTCCACATTTAATGATGCCGTTGATATCAATGCAGATGTTGATATTTCAGATGATCTGACTGTAAATGGCAATCTTACTGTAGTAGGATTATCTACATTCCAGGATAGTGTATACATTGGTGTTGGTGGAACAACTGCATTCTTTGATGTAGATACCGGAAATGTTGGCATTGGAACAACCATACCAAGTGGAGCTGCAGATCCAAACAACACCGCAATTCTGAACGCTGGTATTGTTACCGCTAATGAGTTTTATGGATCTGGTGCAGGTCTCTTTGATGTCTTTGCTGATGCAAGAGGTCCTGATGGTGCAGTTCAATATAACAACGAGACTAATATTGATGGAGCAACAAACTTCATTTATGATGATACCAATTTCCGTGTTGGTATTGGTTCGACAATCCCAACTGTATTGTTGGATGTACTCGGTGACGTTTCAATCGTAGGAGCCACTACATTCACTGGTGATATAACCGTTAATGGAGATTCGACATTCAACGGTAACATTAATTCTACTGGAATTATTACTGCTACTGCTACCGATGGATTTACTGGATTAAGTAGTAACTTTAATGGTGCTATTGGTATCCTTTCAGCCAACAATTACATCAGTGGAGTTATCACCCAAATCAATTTCACGGGAACTAATCTTGACGTTAGTGTGACAGTTGATCCAGGCAATTTAACTCAGGCCAACGTTGATATTCTCAGGGTTGCTGGTGCTGATGAATCTGACTTTGCCGTTTCAGCAGGAGTTGCAACTAATGTTATAGGTGGTATTGCTTCAGTTACTCAACTGAGTGTTTCAGGAATTTCTACATTCGAGGACAATGTATACATTGGTGTTGGTGGAACAACTGCATTCTTCGAAGTAGATACTGGCAATGTCGGCATTGGTTCTACCCAACCAATAGCGGAACTTGATGTTAATGGTGGCGTAAATGTTAGTGGCGTAATCACTGCAGCTGAATTTGTTGGTATAGGATCTCAATTAACTGATATCACATTCCGTCAGTTGAGTGATGTTGACGGAAGTAATCTTGTTGCTGTTGGAGGTGGAACTACCACTCCAGATTATTTGGTAATATATGATCCAACTTTAGATGCATTTAGATTTGTTGATCCTAAATCATACTTTGGTATTAATAATGACTTCAATGAAGCTCCAGCTATCGTAGACTATGGGGTTTTCTGATCATAAATAAATATACGGATTTTTATAAGGGTTAGGTATGGCCAATAGACTGCAACTTAGAAGAGGTGATGGCAATCCAGGTTCAATTTTTTATGAAGGTGAACCAATATATGATAGAACAGGCGAAGTCCTATACGTTGGTGACACGGGGGCTAATGGAACTGGAGCTGGTAGTTCTATCGCAAGTAATATTGCGTATGAAACAGTATTGGAGATGCTCCGCAGGACATCAAATGGTACTGCTGGACAACTAAGAATTTATGAAGATACTGCAGCAGGATCTGATTTTGTAACACTTACTTCACCAAACCTTGCCGCGAGTTATACCTTAACACTGCCACAAAATGATGGTGATACGGGACAAGTTGTTAGAACTGATGGAAGTGGAGTTCTTTCTTTTGTAGATCTTTTAAATCTTGCTGCAGATTATGGAACAACAGATGCAGTCTTAGCGAATGCAACTGTAACTTTTGCTGGAACTGCTAATGAAATTTTCACCACAGTAACTGATAATCAGATTCAAGTTGGTCTTGAAACTAATCTTTCAGTAGCTGGTAATTTAGTTGTAAATAATAACCTTAATGTAACAGGTCTTTCTACCTTTGCTTCAAACGTAGACATCAATGCATCTGCAGACATCTCTGGAGACCTTGTTATTCAGGATGCATTAAATGTAACAGGTCTTTCTACCTTTGCTTCAAACGTAGACATCAATGCATCTGCAGACATCTCTGGAGACCTTGTTATTCAGGATGCATTAAATGTAACAGGTCTATCAACCTTTGGATCTGCAGTAGATATCAATGGGTCTGTAGATATTTCTGATGATCTTGTCGTAAATGATGCCCTAAACGTTACTGGCCTGTCTACATTTGGTTCTGCAGTAGATATCAATGCATCTGTTGATGTTTCTGCAGACCTAGTTGTAAATAATAATCTAAATGTAACAGGTCTTTCTACCTTTGCTGACGATGTAGATATTAATGCGTCTGTAGATATTTCTAATGGTCTAAACGTAACTGGTTTTACTACCATTGCTAACAATGTAGATATCAATGCTGCTTTGGAAGTAACAGGTATTTCTACATTTGGATCTAATGTAGATATCAATGCATCTGTTGATGTTTCTGCAGACCTAGTTGTAAATAATAATCTAAATGTAACTGGTTTTACCACTATTGGAAACAATGTGGATGTTAATGCAGCGTTAGAAGTAACAGGTATTTCTACATTTGGATCTAATGTAGATATCAATGCATCTGTTGATGTTTCTGCAGACCTAGTTGTAAATAATAATCTAAATGTAACTGGTTTAACTACACTTACTGGACTGGTTCAAGTTGATACTGGTATTGTTCCCGATGCTGATGAGGGTGCATATCTTGGTACTTCAGCACTTCCTTTCTTAGAAGCTTATGTTGATGAGATTATAATCGGTGCTACAGATAATACAGTTACTACTGCAACTGGTAATCTGATTCTTGATTCCGCTGGTGGAACAGTTGATGTCCAGGATAACCTAACGGTTTCTGTAGATCTAACAGTGACCGGTACAACAACACTTAATGGCAATACAACCATCGGTGATGATCCATCAGATACAATCGCATTTACAGGTCGTGCAAGTAGCGATTTTGTTCCTGTTACAGATAGTGTTCATGACCTTGGTGTTACAACTTCAAGATGGGCAGAGATCTGGGGTGATGCTCTAACCATTGATAACATCCAGATTGGTGTTAGTGGTGATAATGAAATTGATACTACCACCGGAAACCTTACTCTTGATTCTGCAACAGGTGAGGTAGTTGTTGATGATAATCTAACAATTAATGGTAACCTAACAGTTGTTGGTACTGCAGTAACGTTTGAAACTGAGTCTGTCAGAGTAGAAGATAGATTACTTGAACTCGGTTTGATTAACAACGCAGCGCCAGCATCCCTCACTACTTGGGATTCTGGTATTGTATTCAACTATAATAATGGCGCTGCTTTAAAGGCCGGTGTTATCTGGTTTGAAAATTCTGGTGATTATTACATTGGTTTTGCTACAACCCTGAACGAAACCAACCCTGGTGGTGGTTCTGACGTTCAAGATCCACAAGTTAATATTACTGGTTATGCTCCTATCGTTGCCGATTCCCTATATCTAGGCGGAATTAACGCTGCCGACTTGGTAATAAATAGTGACAATGAGGCAGTGAACCTTATCTTTGATGGAGGATCTTATTGATTATGTCTAGTGAAGTTAATCTTGATTATACTGATGTATTGAAAGCATATCAGAATAAATCTACTGAACTTTTGGCACAATTAATTACTTCGGAGGCTAAATTAAATGCCTCCGCAGGAATTATTAAACAACTGAATACTAAAATAGAGGAATTGATATCACAGAATAAATTATTGGTATCTAGAAATGATTTATTAGAATCACAAAAAGAGGAGGTTTCTAGATTGGGACAAAAACTTTCTAAATCTGTTCCAAAACCAAGTAGAAAATCTTCTACAAGTAAAGATTATTCAGATCCAACTGAAGAAACTACTGTTGTAGATGCTGTCATAGACTATAACTCATAATTAAAACATCATGGCAAACATTTTTAAACCAAAAAGGTCCACAACTCCCCTGTCAGTACCAACTACGGGGGATCTTGTTGATGGAGAATTAGCGGTAAATATTCCTGATAGGAAACTATATGTTCGTAATGGTGCTGTTATTCAGCAATTGGGTGAATATAATTGGCAAGATAATTATGATGGTTCCAATAAGTCTGGTATTCATACAACTGGAAACGTTGGTATAGGAACAACAAGTAATGATTATTACTTGGAAGTAGGTCCAGTTGGTGCATCAGGAACTTCTTTACTTGTTAATGGGGATCTCCGTATAACTGGAATTATCACAGGTGAGAATACTATTGAACATAGAGTTCTTGATAATATTTCATCTTCTTTTGATGGCACTACTACAACATTTACAATATCGACTAATAGTGTAAATTACATAAACGCTGAGATTTTGACACCTGCAAGACTATTAATTTCTGTTGGCGGTGTAGTTCAACAACCAGATCCTCTTGGTGTTTCTGGTTTTAATATTTCTGGCGGAAATGATAGAACAACTGATCCATTGAAGATTGTTTTTGCAGAACCTCCAAAACAGGGGGAGGTCTTTTTTGGAATCGCTTATGGTTTGGCCATAGAGAAAGAGAACGCATATATAACTTATAATGATTCACTAGTAAATTCTATAGTATTTGGAGTATAAAAACAGATGGCAAGAAGAAAGTTAGAAAATTACAAATTTACTCCTGTTGACTCTGAGTATAGTAATAGGGGAACGATTAAAGTTCCTGGTCACATTGAACTCAATGATTTGCTTGTTGCAATCAATGTCACCGATGGAATAACAATTTTTAGTTTCGGTGATCCTGGTAAAGGTGCAGAGAGATTCCACGTTCACCTTCCATTAGGAGAGGATGCTGATTTCCCTTGGTCACTCGATGGAACTTGTTTATTTGCACTCGAATTTGATACTAGTGGAATGAGTGCAGATGATGAGTTACTCATCTTCTATGAAGACGAAAGAAGAGGTTTAACCGTTCGTCCAATTGACCAGGCTTTAGATGCTGTAGAAAGAATCAGAGTTGGTAATCCACAGTCACTGATTGACGCTGACTTTGAGTACGGACTTCAAGAATCTAAGTGGCAAAACTTGGGATTAAACAGAAACTTTGCATCTTTTTATGAGTTTCCTGGACCACCAGAAGGTGTGACTTCAGTTGCTTCTGATGGTGCATCACCATTTTCTAATATTACTGTAACATATGATGTTGCATCAACTGGAATTGGGACACCTATTTCTGTTTCTGGATTGGAAGCGCCTCTCGCTGAAGGTATTTTCATTCCTTATAATGAAACAGCGACCACTGTAGTATATAAAGCAAAAGGTGTAGTTGGCACTGGACTGACTTTAACATCATTCACTAAGATTAAGATAGGAAATACATTTGAGAATTCGGAACTTGTTTTGAGTGCAATTTCTGGATCGGCAGGTGGAGATACGACAGTGACAACAGTTGGAGAACACGGATTGTGTCCGGGATCTCCAATTACAGTTGTGGA
>Ga0255751_10002327_pt1 | contig 17761 bp, 1 predicted proteins | sample 071ome_20_FD_179951 | JGI IMG/M metagenome (GOLD analysis project Ga0255751, IMG submission 179951) | Coastal salt marsh microbial communities from the Groves Creek Marsh, Skidaway Island, Georgia - 071412BT metaG (version 2) | ecosystem: Environmental > Aquatic > Marine > Intertidal zone > Salt...
GATCAGGAATATAGAAACTACCAATTAAAGTTGCAGAAAGATCTGATAAAAGTCTTACATTAGTAATAGTTGCTTGAGCACCACTAGTTTTTCCAGTTAAAGTCATTCCAGACTCAACCCATCCATAATATGATCCTTGAACTTCATTCGAGAGTGAGAATGTATCAACGTTCAAAATTGTTGAAGTTGAGGAATAACTTATAGGAAGAGTTGTTCCGTTATATGGATTTCCTGCAAATGTTGAAGTAGGAGCATTGTATGGTCCTTCTTTGTGATTAGATTGAGCAACTCTGAAAATTATACTTGGAGAAGTATTGGTTGTGTCTTCATCCAACCCAGTACGAACTACTGATCCTTCAACAGTCTCTCCAACCTGGAAAGAACCATTTGTCATTGTGATCTCAAGTAATTTTGGAACACAGTACTTAGTAACATCAACACCATCAAAGAATGCAAACATTCTAGTAAATGGTTTAACTCTCTTAGAAACAAATTGAACGTTTCTAGATCTCAGATTTGCAACAATATCACGACTTACAACTCTATCTCCAACAGACGTTCTTTCAAAATCTTCTGTAATGATAGTTCTCAATCCATTTCTGGATTCAACGCCGTTTTGGATAGTAGATTTTGTTTCTTCTTGAATAGTCGTTGTAGTTGTTACTTCGACACGTTCTGCAGGACCACCAGATCCCCCATTAATCCAACCTCCTCTACCAAATGTACTAGAATTGGATTCTGTTCTGGTTTGAGTTCCAGATATAGTTTCTGTTCCAGTCCAGTTAGTTGTCCAAGCATCCCAGACAATAGGTGCAAAACCAGTCTGTGGGTCAACATTGAGGGTCTTTGTTGCATCTGCTAAGGTTTCTGCATAATTTCCTTCCATTTCAATAATCTTAGCTTCAAGTCTGGTAGTATCTACCCAGTTATCAGACGCTGGAGTTAACTCAAGAGTTCCTTGCCAGAAACTAATTAAGAATGGAGTTACGCTCTCGCTTCTAGTTGCAAAAGATTGCTTCAGCCACTCAACTTGTGCATAATCAAGAGTTACAACATCATTCTGCTTTCTTACATTGGTGCCTTCAATTCTTCTGAATGCAAGATCATCACTTGGATTTGTATTTACAACAGGACCTTGAATCAGATCTATGGAATTTGTATAGTGTCTTGGTCTTAATTCCTTACGCTTTCTATCAATACTATTGTTGAAAGGAACTAAGTTATCCTGTGGTCTAAATGAGTTAAAGTTATCGACAAAGAATCCAGATTTAAATCTATTCAATCCATCTGCATCTGGAACAAACAAGTTTGCAGTATTTGTTTCAAGAAGAGATAATGAAGTATAGTATTCAAGATTTTTAATTCTAGTTTCAAGTTGTTTGATATCGACCATTCGATATCTCTTATATTCTAAGAATCTAATTACCGCTTGAGAATTATTATAGAGATATGGAGGTAAAGAAATAGTTGCTATTTCTAAAGCATTATCAACACTGACTGGTTTTTCTGGTTTATCAGAAGGTGTTCCATATTTTACCTGGAATTTTCCATCTTTTGTTAAGAAAATTCTATCAATTCTTCCTTGATAATAAGAAAAATCAATTAATATTGTCTCATTTGATGCTAGAATATTTGTAGATGAGTTTCCAGATTGATTAAATGCTCTACCAAGAAACTCCAGTGGAGATCTGGAACCAGCAGAAACTGTGTAGTTAGAAACTCTTGGTCTAATATCAATAATATCAGAGTTTTGAATTCCATCTATAGCTTTAATTTCTCTTGCATAGTTGAAGGAATCATATGAATTAACGGTGGTGATATCACCATCATCTGTGCTACTATAAAATCCACTTGAGAAATAAACTCTTAATCTCTTAGATGGTTCTTCTGAGTCAGTTTTTCTTTTTATTGAACCATAATCATAAAAAGATTTCTCCTGACCACTACTAAAGGTGTAGTTTGAAGAAATTTCAAAACTAAGAGATTCTAAAGTTGTTATTGTACCAGTTACTTTAGAATCTTGGAAGGTTACAGTTTCACCTTCTCTAAATTTAATTTGATTTTTGTATACGTAAGAAATTACAGAATCAGAATTTCTTTCCACAAAAACTGCAACAGCACCACTGGTATTACCAGTTACTGTTTCTCCAAGAATAAGATCACTAGTAGTTGTAGTTGGGCTGATCAATGACGATAACGTCATTCTTGGTGCAGATGGATTTGAAGTATTAGAGGATTCAAAAATACCATGAATCTCAATAATATCAGGAACATTCAGAGATATAACTTCATCCTGTACTCTTGTACCAAAAGGATAATCTCCATATGTCAAACCATCATTTAAAGTAGTTGCTCCAATTCCAGATCCAGAATACTTGGATTTATCAATAATAATAGAATTTACTTTATTTTTATTTTTGATCTTTGCTTTGGGTTTTAACTTTCTGAGGGTAGCAATTAAAGTTGCTCCAGTGTCATTAGAACCCAAATTACGAATTTGACAAGTATTTCCAGTTCCAAAATCAAATCTATCAGAAGTTAAAGTTTCTGTAGTTCCATCAGATCTAATTAAAGAATATCTGTCTGGAGTAAATGCTAAGAATGTTTCATTATCACCTGCTGTTGGAAGAGTTCCTGTGGTAATCTGATTTCCAGAAATGTTGACAGTAAATGTTTTTCTAATAGTGAGAGAAGCATCTGTCAAATCTACATTAGAAATGTTACCCTTAGGCAAACGAGTGAATAAAGTATTATCTGTAGAATTTTCTAACTTTGTAGACAGAATCTTAAGGTCAGTTACATTTAAATTTGCAGATGGCAGAGTACCATCAACAACTCCTGATACTGTAGTAACTCCAGAAATGCTAACAGTACTGGAAGCAACACTTACAACTCTACCTGTGATTGGATCATCAGTTACTGCAAGATCGCTGTAACTAATTAAATCTCCAATTTTAACAATATTGCCTGGGAAACGAGGATTAGAACTTCTGACTGTACTTACTCCACCAGAGAAAGCGGATACAGTTGCAATACCAATATTAATGGAGGTAGATTGAACTACGTCTGCACTGAAGGTGTTAATTCCAACAACACCATCAGTAGTTCCATATATTGATTTTACTTTTGAAATTCCATGCTCAGTAATTGCTATTGCAATTCTTCCATTTTCAATTCCATTAAAAATTAGTTTTTCATTTGGAACAAAATTGCCAGATTTTTCATATACAGTTAGAGCAACTCCTGCACTAACAGAATCTCTAAGGAAAGCAGTTGCACCACTATTCGCACCTTTAATAAAGGTTGGTACGCTAAGGGTTGTTGATTGGTTTAATGTGATGTTTGTAAATGTTTGAACATCATATAAAGAAATTCCCCACTCATTTGTATTTGCATTAGTTGCACTATATGATCCAGAATCTAATCTAAAGTCATAAACTCTTGCAAGACCAATTTCTCTTCCAGGTGCTTCTTCTGAACTTGATCCAACTCTACGATCTCTTAAACTTACATAGTAAGTATTTCCAAGACCTACTGTTGGAGTTCTATAAACTCTGTTTACTTTTAAAGTTGCACCAGTATTGTAAATTAATGACTGGTTTTCAATCGTTCTGGTTGATCTTGGTTTTTGTACGTCAATAAAGACTGGAGCATTCGTCTCTATTTCATATCCACGAACAAATGCTTTTCCTGGAGAAATTTTATAAATTGCTAAATCATCTGAAGGAGTTCCTCCACTGGGAGTGAATTGTCCAGCATTGAATAAACCTCTGTTGCCTAGATTATTATTTAAAGAGTTTTCTACAGAGATGCTGAATGGAGAAACGTAGTAATCTCCAGATTCTGCATATGTTCTTCTTGCAAGAGTATCTGTAATATCAAGATATCCAGGACCTCCAGATCCTGTTGCAACAGTTTTTGTTCTTAAAACACCATTTACGACGGTGGCTAATTCAATAAAACTTGTATCATTAAAATCATCTAATGATTTTTTAAACAAACTTAATGAAATTTTTAATCTGTCTGCTCCTGGAGCAGAATAATTATTATATCCCTGTGAATTATCATTTAAAGATTCGTCAAGATCTGCATTGACAATTTCTTCATTTACAAATAATCCAATTCTATAACTTGGAGTATTTGTATACTGATCAAGAATTAGAGTTTCTTTGTTGACATTAACAAAGTTACCTCTAACAAAGTATACTCCACTTTCAATTTGGAATGCTGATCCTGTTGCTGATGCATTACTTGCAAGTGTAGTTGCAAATGGAGATCCTACTTCAATTAGAGAATTTCCTAATAGACCAGAGGTAATGATTTCATTACAAACTAAATCTTCACCATTACTGAAAGTTTGTGTTGAATTATTTCTTGTACTTGAACCAATATAACTTATATAAAGAGTCAGATTTCCTCTTTCTGAATCTTCTGGAAGCAAAATATAATCAACGTATGCAGTTACTCCAGAAGTTTGTCCAGTAATCTTAGTCCCAACGAGTTGATCTGCATATGCAGATACAGGAACTCCCTGATAATTATTATTTAATTGAACACAATAATAAAGTTGAGTGTATCCTGTGTTTCCTGGAATTACTTTATCCCCTTCTTTAAAGAAGTGCTGTCCAAATTTTTCAATTTGATTTTGCAGTATCGACTGTAAAGTCGTTAACTCTCTAGCCTGAACTGGATATCCAGGCTTGAACAATACTTTATGATAATCATTAGCAGGATCAAAATCGTCAAAATATGGTGCTACGTTGAGATTAGTTTGCTGTGGCATAATTCTTTAGAACTGCAAAATGACTTTGATATCTTCTTTTTGGTTTGATGATCTAGTAATAGATGGTCTATTATCAACGTATATAATACTTCCAGAATATTTTTTCACTTCAGGACTTGCTAAACCACTAGAAAACTCTTGTCCAAGATAGTAGGTCCTATTATTTATTACTGTAGAGATACCTGTGAAGGAAGTATCGATAGCCAAATTTGAACCTGATGAAGGAACGATTGTTAAACTTCCACCAGATGCTGGAGTAGCAGTAAACTCTTTGAGTTCATATCCATAAGTTGGATTTGTAATTCCAATACCAGCAGTTGTAAACCCTGCAAGAGTTCTATCTTGCCAATATTTCAAAACTCCTGTAGTTTGGTTGTAACTTACAACTCTACCAGCAGCAGTTGATCCTGTAGCGATGGTCTGGGTTACAAAAGAGTCTGCAGTGAAGGTTGCAGAACTATAGCCAGCACCTGTCAATTTAAGAGCATAAACTGCACTTGCTTTATCAGAAACTAAAAGTGAAGAATCGGTTTTTTGTGGATTTTCTACAACACCCACTCTTGCAATTTGATTGCCCGTGATGAAATCTGGATTTGAAATATCATTTTCAATCCTAGAATACATTAGAACATTATATGCACCAAGTTCTCTATAAATGTCTGCACCATGTCCACCTTTAGGGGAAATAATAACACTAAAAGTAGGTCTTGTTGTTCCTGTAGGAACTCCACCTGCAACTAAATCAACAGTTCCATAGGTATATCCAGAACCTTGGTTTGAAATTGTTATTGATTCAACCTTTCTATCATTATTTGTTGTAATTGTACACTCTGCTCCAATTCCGTCACCTTTAATTGGAACTCGTGTATACTGAGTTCCACCAATTGGTCCAATGTTAACGCCACGATTTGTGATGGTAGCAATTTTGATTGATCCGTCAACAGCATTATCTCTAACCTGAGCATTATCAGAATTGGTTGCCCAATCTTGAGGTACAGGAATAAAATCTGTAGATTCAAATTTTACAATATCACTTGGTTTAATAGTATAAAGATATTTCCAAACATAACCGTCTCCACTGCTACCAGCAGACCTTGGCTCTAAGTCAGTAAATGTTGGTTCATCAAGAGATGGTCTACCATTAGGATTATCAGGATCTGTTCCATTTTGCAGACAAGCATAAACTCTATAATCACTATTCAAAACATAGTATGAAGCAGAATAGAGATTAGTTGCACCTGAAATTTTAGCAGTATTTGATCTGCTATAGTCATGACGATACATGTCATACGTGGTTCCAGATGACCAGGGTCTTCTGACCACAACTTGTCTAATGTCTGAAGAAGTAATTTTCTTCAGAGCAATCATAGTATCCCAATACTTATTCTCCTCATTAAAATTATCTTTTGGAGATGGTGGGTTAGAATCCCAATCAGACTGAATATCAGTTGGATTTGGTAATCCAATGAACGAATAATATGAATTGCTAGATGACCTAACTCCATCAACAAAATTCTTTGCATTTAATATTCTAATCTGGTCAGTTATAATAGCAGCCATTGGACAGAGTTTTTTCTTTATTTATCAGCAATTAGATGATGTAATTTTTATACTTCAGGTTTTTGGTTCTCTGTAAAATAGTTGATGAAGATATTCCAGTAAATTCATTTGTGCCAATACCAGAGAGGGTACGAGCTGGATATGAAGTAACCACGGTTCTTCCATCAAGCGTGACTTTGCCCCATGAGAACTCACCAAACGAATTGGATGAAGTAATTCCACTATAAGAATAATCAAACTGATCAATATTTACAAAGACTCTCTTACAGATAGATGTTCCAATTCCAACTCCATCGCTATTAATTCCTGTTGTTCTGGTTACCAATTCTGCTCTATTAACGACGTAAACATTATCAACAAAAGCAGTTCCAATAGCAATTACATTTCCACCACCATCAAAAGATTTAATGGTAGTCGTTGCAATTCCTACAATACTATTCTTAACAACAAAATAGTCATTTGTTGATAAAGAACTTAGAGTGATTGCTGTACCAACCAAACCAGTATCTCTTAATGGAGAATCTGTAGGTATATGCAGGTCAAAGATCATTTGAGTTGTACCAATACCAACAGAAGTGGTTCCAAATCCAACGATTATACCAGAATCACCTGTATATGAAATAACAGAATTTGTTTCTGAACTTGTTGGTGGAGGAGAAATAAGGACCAGTGGTGGATTTGAAGTCGTGTATCCAAATCCTGCACTTGTAATTGCAATTCCAGTCACGGTTCCTGCTGCACCTATTGTTGCAACAGCAAGAGCAGTAGTTGTAGCACCAATGCCTACTCCAGCAGTTCCAGCAATACTTACCAGAGGTGCAGTTGTATAACCAACTCCACCAGTAGAAATTGCAACAGATGAAATAGTTCCTGAGGTTGAAACTACTGCAGTGGCCGCGGCCGCAATCTTAACTCCTTGAGTCAAGAATGTAACAGAATTTTGGAATATTAAAGAAGTATCATTTTCATTTTTGCCATCAAAGAGTGGTCTTATTCTATCAACGTAGATCTCAGTGGATCCAATTCCAACAGACTTAATTACATATGCAATTGGGTTAATAACTGGTTCATAAATTTCTCTATCCTTACCAACTTCTTTTTCGTTGATAATTCTATCTTCAGTCTGTCTACACCAAACAACAGGTCTCAGGAGATTTTCGTCTTGAGTGTTTCCAGGTCCAAAATATGGGTTGGTATTAACAAGATCAGTAGAATTTACACTTGTAACTGTTCTTGGATCTTCTTGCAGATAAGAATTTTGTCCAATTGAAGCATCATAACCAATGGTAAGATCGTCACCGACTTTTACAGTTTCAAGAATTTCTCTACTGATAACATCACTATCTCCACTTCCCTTATAGAATATAATCTTCACAGAATCTCCAACTTTCAGCGATTCTGTAAATGTAAGTATGCTTCCGCCATTAAAGACGTAACCTATACCAGGAACTTGTAAAATGTCATTTACAAATACAAGTAGTACATCCTGAACATTAATCTTAGAACCCTTAGAAGCAACAATAGAAACTACATTTCCTGCTAATGTAAGTGGGAAAGACTTTCTATCTCCATCAATATATTGCTCAATATCATCTAAAACTTGCAGGGTTCCAACAGACCATCCAGTAAATTCATCAGTAAATGTTCTATCTATTGTAATCTGGAATTCTTCAAATGACGCAGATGTAGTAGGAATTCCGATCGCTCCTCCAACAGGTAAAGTTAAAATTTCACCAACTTTATATCCATATCCAGTGTTTTTGATTTCAAAATCAATTACGCTAGAACCTTGACCAACAACTATGTCGATAGTTGCTTGAGTTCCTATTCCAACAGAAGGTGAATCTGAAGAGTATGATAAAGGTATATTAGTGTAACTTAATGGAGAATCAAAGAACACATATGGAGGATTTGTGGAGGTATATCCAGATCCTGGATTAGTGATTGCAACACTAACAATGTGACCACCACTAATAGCAGCAGTTCCAATAAATTCAATATTTGGAATTCCAGTACTGGATGTTCCAACTCCAACATTAACAACAGTTTGAATTCCAGATCTGTATCCTGAACCACTATTTCCAATGCTGATAGCAGAAATAGTACCAAGACCAGAAACAGTTGCTGTTCCTCCAGCAGAGATCAATGGTTGATAAGCAAATCCTTCAGTAGAACCAACTGAGACGATTATACCTCCTCTTGGGAAACTGGAAATGCCAACGTCAGTTGTTACAGTTTGAGCGATTCCTGTAAATGTAATTGTAGTTACTCCAACGCTCTCAGACAACACATAATCATTAGTCAGTCCAGGACCTTGGAATACGTCATTAATAAGAATGATTGCATTTTCATCAGCAATTCCAGAAACATTAGATCCGTTTGATTTCAATGTGAATTCATTGTTTAACGTATTGAAGTCTTGGGATATATCATTGAAGACATAGTTCTTATAGTAAGTTTCATTTGAAGTATTTGTCACACCAGAGCGCATGAACATTCTTCCATTAAAACTTGATCCTGTAGAAATTCCTACCCAATCTCTTTCATCAGGTGGATTGGTACTAGTTCCAAGAGGAGTATTGCCATAAGGTGCTTCAACAAAGTTTAATGTATTATCAACAATGTTATAATTTCCAATAACTTTAGTAACAAGATTTCCTGTTGAGTAACCTGCTAATGCAGTTCCCAACCAAGATCTACGAACTCTAATTGAATTTGTAGATCCAATTCCAACTCCTTCAATCACCATAATTTCATTACCAATCTTAATAAGATCTCCACCAAAGAATGATGTTATTCCTGTGAATTTAATGAGATCATCAGTGGTAACAACACTATCTGCAAGTGTTGTTGTCAGTGCAGTTGATACAATAGGAGATTGGATAATGTTATCCAGAGACACAATAACTTTTGCATTTTGATTTGTAGAAACAAATCTATGAGAAGTTCCTATACCAACACTTGTGAGATCTACAACTTCTGGTACTGATTTTAGTGCATTCTGTGCGCTGGAAGCAATTCTAATCTTGTCCTCATTTACCTTTACAGCAAATACATTTCTAGGAAGTTTGTCAGTTGTTCCAACACCAACAAAGGAAGTGGACGCAATACCAATTGCTTGTGTCGATCCTGCACCAGCATGATAATATTCAATTGCTTCACCAGAAACAAAGAAGTGATTCGGCAGGGATATAGTGTTTTCTGTAAGATCAACTATAGAAGAACTATTTCCTAAAAATTCTCTTTCAAAGATAGGATCATTTTTGTGAGTTAAGTTGAACGCTCTCTTAATGTCTCTTTCTGTTCCTTGATAGATTCCAAATCCAGTTTCAATAGTTCCATTATTGAAATCAATTTCATCTCTAGTGTCATCTTCATGTCTCAGTGCATTCATAAAAACATTAACGTTTACATCAATACCTGCATTTGGTGTAAAGAGAACTTGAGTGGTCACAGCAGACCCTACAGGGTCCTTGATGACTCTTGATCCTATAGTTCCAAGTCCAGAGAGGGTTTCGATAGTTCCATACTCGGTATCATAAGTTTGATAAGTAGCAACTCCATCCTGATAATCATCTACAACAATAAATTCAGAGAACTGGTACTGATTATTTGTAGAATCGCAAACTTGAATCATGAAATAACCAACATCATATGTTCCTTCTGATTCATATTCTGCAATTACATTTTCAGTTGGAGATCCTGAGGCAGATATTGAAGTTGTTCTTGACTCAAGACGTGCATGTTTCATGTTAATTGTTCCAATTCCACTAAATGTGGAATTAGCAAGCCCAACTGTAATTGTGTTGATAACGCCTGTTGTGCCAACTCCAACGCCTGCATTTGGCGTGAAATCAACTTTAAGTGAAGACCCATCAAGATACGCAAAATATGTTCCAAATCCACTTGTGTAGTATGGACCAGAAGAAGTAATTAGTGGACCATACTCAAGCATTTCTACATCGGTTCCATTATGTAAAACATTCAATTCGCTAAATTCAAATTCATTACCACTGTAAGAATCTGGAGTTATCTGCACTAAAACTTTAGCAGAAGCATATGTGCTAGCAATTCCAACTATAGTTGTTGTGATTCCAGAAGCAATAGCAACACTATCAGTTTTTATCAAAGATCTTCCAATAACCGTGCTTCCTGCACTCAAAAGATTATCATCAAGGTTATAGGAAATGCTGGTGACATCATAATCATTTACAGTAAATTTCGTTGGGTAGAATTGAAGTTGACCCTGAGTTCCTGAAATTGCAAAATCAAATGATCCTTGATCATATGTGGTTTCAACCCTACCGTATTGGTTCATATAACCAAATGATCCATCATGAACCAGATCAACAATCAACAGTTGTCTTTGCTGGGTAAATCTTCTATCTTTTACATAAGTAATATACTTTAATGCTCTCTTAGCATTAATATCAAAAGTATTGACAATGCTAAATGCAGTTGGTCTTGGATTGCTGTTAAACTCATCACTAATATCGTCGATAGACAATACTCTGTTTCCTACAGACTCTAAGTAGTCAGTAAGAACTCTATTTGCAAATATTATTTCTGTGGAAACAGAATTTGAATTTACATCGAGAGAATTTTCTTTTACAAGATCAAAATCATAAACACAATTGAGATTTCCAAATCCTACCAGGTCATTTACAGTCTCAAAAGATGTCAAGTCTGTTGACAATCCTACAACCATAGAACTTCTATTATCAGCAGTTGTTTCTAACTGATAATCAGAGAATTTCTTAAATCCTACAGTGTGATTTAAAGCAGACACTGCATCATTCCAAGTATCATATACAACTCTAGATCTTAAAGAATAAGAGAACTTCTGATAATAATCGCTGTCCTGAATTCTTTGTAGGTTGTCACTTAAGAAACCAGAATTAACCTTCCATCCTTCCACCACAGTAGAAGATGCATCAAGATTTAAATATGCATCATATGATCTGATTGACGAAGCGATACCTTGAGTTTTTGAAGAAGATCCTATGATTACTTCTCCAACTGAGAAATCTTCGCTAGAGGATACTCGTAAGATACCAGTTTTTGTATCCCAACTTTCTACAATTCCTGATGCAGAATCGGAGGTAACAGTTTCTTCTGGTAAGTAGTCATTAGTTGTAAGTTTAATATTAAATGATGGGAAGTATTTTTCTGGAACAATTCTTCCTGCAGAATTAATAGAATCAAAATTTCCAGGAGTTATCGAACTGGTTGTAAAATAATCTGAAAGATTATATGTTACAGTTCCAATTCCTCCAATATTAGAATCTACTGCAGTCAAAGTAAACAGTTTATAATTATATGCCTCAGAATTATATCCTCTTCCAGTAGATCCAACTCCAACACTTACGTTCTCAATCAAAACCTTGTCATTTACACTGAATGGGAAAGATTCTCCAGTACTAAATCCAACAGATAATGTAACAGTTACATCTTTAGTTGATGTATTATACGATATTGTGCTAATTCCAACTCCATTACTATTATGTACTGGAAGGATTACTGGTGTTACATTATTGATTCCATAAGTGTTCTTAAGTATCGATACTTGAGAATCTCCAAGGGAATATTTTAAATCCAGATCAGAAACCAATTCATTAGTTTCTCCATCAAATACAAGCAAGTCTGGCGATGATGTATATCCTCTACCGACAGAAGAAATGCCAATAGATTCAATAGATGCGAATGGTGTTATCTTTATTACTTGTGGGAGATTGACGCTTGGCTTTAATGTGTTATCTGATGGGAAATCGTAACCAATATCATTGATTACAGTTTTCTTAATTTTACCAATATTTGTTCCAACTGCTTCAAGTATCGCTTTGGAACCATATGTAGAAGTAACACTAGTAATTCCTGGAACTGAATAATAATTTTTACCAGAGTTCTTTATTTCAACTCTTGCAATAGGACCATATGCATGAGTACAATCTGTTTCATATGAAAGTTTTGATGTTGTGGAGGCATACGAAACTTTCTCAGGAATTTCACTTAAAGTATATGTGAATGATGTTGTTGATGCAACAGAAATCTGATGCTTGCCATTGTAAACACTCTTCTTCGCACGTATTTGTGATCCAGAAATAACCTCAGTGTCTACAATAGATTCCTCTTTCACTGCAGGTATATCACTTTCAAAAACAGGATTTAACTTATAGTATAAAGTTCTTGGAATATTTGAATTTACTCTAAGAGTAACCTTAGCATCTGTTGATACTCCAATAGTTCCAGTTTTTTGTACATTAAATGTAGATTCATTTATTGATTTTTCCCAAGACTTGGTATAATTTTCATCAACATAGAAATTTAAATCAAATGCAGGATATCTTGTAGAAAGATTTACATAGGATAAAGAAGAATCCGATAGATCAAAGATGACCGTTGAGTTTTCATAAACATCTAATGGTGGGTTTACTGGATTAATAGTTCCAATAGATGCACTTGTTATTCCAACTACAGATGGAGTTAATTTCTTAGCATCATAATCAGTATTTGATAACTTAAACTTATTATTATCAACTCTAACGATATAGTAAATTTTATCATTTTCAAGTCCACCAGATGGAGATGTTGAAGTGTGAATTACTTTATCTCCAGTTGTATATCCATGATTAGTAATGGAAATAGTATTGTTTACGGTGTTAACTCCTACAGCAGAGAAAGACTTTGGATTTAATACAAGTCTTCTGTTGTAGTCATTGTATTTTACAGTGAATGTCGTTGATATTGATGGATTAACATCAACAAAAACATTATGTTCGTTATTTAATCCGTGAGTTTGAGCAGTAGAAACTGTTACAATGTTTCTTGTAATCTCTCCAGTTATTACATCATAATTTGTGGTAAAACTATGATATACTCCCGTACCAACTCCAGTAAAGTAAAGAGTTCTAGAATTTCTATATGTACTAGCAATTCCAACAAAAGTTCCAGTTGTATCCAATCCAACCCTAATCGTTGCAATTCCAATCAGGTCATCATTTATCTTTGCAACAAATAATTGTTGTCCATTTGATAATGTTTTTGCAACTCCAATAGCGTTCTCTTCATTATAAACTATTCCATTACCATCTCCTGGAGAATATGTCAGCAGATCACCCGTTTTTAAATTATGTTGTCTGATATAGATTGACTTTGTTGGTATGAAAATCTGCGTCAGACCTGTACCTGGATTTGAGAATGATATTGTTGTACCGATACCAACTCCAGACAGAGTTCCAAGACCTACAGACTCTGATGAATCAAAATATACTTGTTTGTTTACTCTATAATCATAATCTGCCTTAAACCCAGCATCTATTTTTAATTTTCTGGAATCTTCAATAATGCTAGTTGTTACAGTATGTGCAGATCCTGTGGTTCCATCAACTGCTCTCAAAACTCTAATTCTTGAGAGTCTTCTATCAACATTCAGAACTTTAACTCTTTCAGACTCAATACTCAGAATGTCATTTTCTCTAATACTTGGGAATGACAAATCTCCAGAAACATTGAAGTAAGTGACGATACCAGTTGCACCAACAGTTCCAATTCCAGAAGAAGTACTTCCAACTCCAACGACAGATAATCTATTGCTGCTGATTCCGGCCGAGTAAGATCCTTCTATCTTTGAAGATGTGGTTGACAGTCCGAGAACATTGATGACATCAAGGTTCTTAAAGTTATGGGGATTGTCTGCAAAAATAATATATTCATTCTTTGTTTCTGAAGGATAAATTTCAACACCACTAATGCTGCTGCTCGCTACACTAATGTTGTTTACTGTTTTTCCTTTGATTCTAGAAACCTTAGCAGATGCACCATCTCCAGAAGTATTTGTATTATCAAATACTACAGAGTCTCCAACTTGATATAAATCACCAGAACTACTAATTCCAATAGAATTTATTGATCCAGGAGAAACTGCTTTAACATCAATTGTTTGAGATAATTTATTTGGAATGTAGACGTATTCATAATTTAAAGTTCCTTCGATTAAATTGTATGGAAGAGTGTTTCTGCACCAATTTGTCTCACTCAAATCGATAGAATCTTGATTCGATTCTTCTTGGAAGTTAAATGAGTTTGGAATATTTTTATAGTTTTCTCCAATCAAATATGGGAAAACAGGTCTCTTGTATTTTTCGAATGGTCCTGAAGAATCTGCAGAAATTGTATTAACAGTGGCAAAATATGCATAAGTTCCTTTTGGAAACTCAGGAGTTACGCAGAATCTTCCATTGTTTTTGTCAAGAACATTTTCATCACTCACTTCATTGTGAGTGTAATCTTCAACAAAGAATCCTTCTGGATAAATTGAAACTGATGGTCTATTTGCTTTTAAATCTAGTGCATAACCAGATTTCATTTGAGATACTATACCACCAGATTTTGTTGCATATCCATATGGTCCATAAATTGGATGACCATCATATGCCCAACCAATAATTGGCGAGTGATCTGTAGATGGGCTTTCAATACTATTAATTTTCTTTAGATCTCTGCTTCCATATAGAATATTTCCATCCTGGTCTACAGAAAAAATTGACTCTCTTAATTTTCTTGGTGCATACAAATGAGAATATTGCAATCCAAAGTTTTCATTTAAACCATTTGCAATAAATCCATCATCTGCTTTGAATTTAGCAAAATTCTTTTCAAATAAGTTAATTGTCCAAGACTGAAGGCGTGGTTGGAACTCGACTCCCTGCCCTGGAGAAGACACATTTACCGTGGTCTCTTGAGTATAGTTTGTACCTCCAGCAATGATTGTGACAGAAGTAAGAGATCCATTTTGTACAACAGGTGTTAAAATTGCACCAACACCTGTTCCAATTATTGTTAAGTCTGGAGGAGAGTTATAGTTTCTTCCAGAATTTAAAACAATAACCTCAACAATTTGTCCATTGTTTACAACTGGTTGAACTTGAGCATTGATTCCAGAATTTAATGTAATTAATGGAGGTCTTTCAAAATTAATAACTTCAGAAGATCCATACCCAACACCATTATTTGATAGGTGTAAAGAAGTCACCTCTCCTCTAAAAACAGGTTGAATTCTTGCATTGAAAGTTTCAGATCCAATAGAAGAAATGCCAACCTTTCCAACCAGAGTAACTGAAATATCTGGATAGTTGAAATTATGAGTTCCTACTCCAACAGAAGTAAGATTTGTGTATTGATTGGTTCTATAGAAGAAATCTTTATTAGTTGTTCCTACTCCAACATTTACATTTGACAGTTTAAAACTATTATCATCTACTTTTGTTAGATAATACTGAGATCCAGATGTAAGTCCTCCAATTGCAGTTCCATCTGCAGTATACTTAACAATCTCTCCAGATTTGTAACCATGATCAACAATGTTAATAGTATTGCTTGATGTTGCAATTCCGCTTGGTGCAGTAGTTCTTTTTTTGTTTTCGTAATTTGAACCTGGAGAAACAATATTGATAGCTTCTACTACGGACTTTTTGTTTACAGATCTCAGATACTGATTACCAACTCCATATGAAGTTAAACTGACAGTATTGACTCCTGCAACAGCATCTGCTTGAGTCTTATGAAGTTTTACAGTAAATGAGTCTTGTACAGATACAAAATATGACGAATCAGTTGTGATACCACCAACAGACGCTTGTCCAGATGTTACATAAGTAATCTGTTCTGCATTTCTAAATTTGTGATATGTACTAAATCCAATAGTAGATACAGTCGAACCAAGTCCAACTTGAGTCTGTGAATTAAACAGTGAGGAATGACTAATCAGATTCATGGTCACAGAAGCTTTTGCTCCCTCACCATTTCCTCCAGTAATACTTACTGTTGGAGTCTCTTCATAATCAAATCCAGGATCCAATAATCTAATTTCTTTTAGGGATCCAGATATTGCAACAAATCCAGTCGCTCCTGTACCAACAGAATCACTTATGTTTACTGTAGGTGGATTAATAACATCATAATTGAATCCGGGGGAAACTACATTAACTTTTTCTACCTTTCCATACTTTACAGAATCATTTGATTTGTAATTTAAAATTTCTACACCGTTAACCAAAATTCCAGTGAATCCTGGAGTAGTTGGAGAAATTGATCCATCTCCCTGAGGAGTCGATATTTCTCTTAAAAGTTTCTGTGTTGATAATGTTTTAAATCTAAACGAATATGGTTTGATAACGTTATCAGTTACCGTTGTAGAATTAGATAAAGTAACAAATTTAGAATTATAGATGTTAGTTCTACTCTTCGCAAATTTTACTGTAGTCGAAGAGATTCTCTTTACAAAATACAATCCTTCATCAAATAAAGATGATTTGATGGAATCAATATTTTCAATTTCTCCAGAATCATTGATTACCTTTGTGGTAGTCTTTTGTGGAGTGTAATAGATTGCATCTCCAGTATAAAAACCGTGATCTGTTACGTTTGTAATTTGGAATTCGTCTCCACTGAAAGTTCCAGAAAACTTAATCGATCTATCAGTGGTTTCAATTGGTTGTGATGCATAATAAGGTATTGATGGAGATGCTACAAGATATTTGTCCTCATCTTTATCTTTGTATACATTTTGTACGTTTGTTGTATAGAAAGATGCTTGTGGGAAAGAACTTGATGATACTTTTAGAATATTTTTCTTAAAAGTATAAGTCCCTGTTAAAGAAAGACTTCCCTGCCCTCTTATTACAACAGACTTTTCTGATGGGATATCAACGATTGTTGTTGCCTTTACAACACCATCATTTCCTATGATGGATGCAGAATCACCTAATTTAAAAAAGTGATTTACTTTTAAATTTACTCTGTATGTTCCGTCAGAACTATCAACCAATAAAATGTTATCTACATTATAAATTGGTGATATGTTGTAGAACCAATTGTTTGTTTTAAATGTATTGTCTGATATGCCAAGAGTTTTAATTCTTGCAGTATCTCCTGCTCCGTAATAATAAGTATTATCTGGATATGAAATGCTATTGAGTACAGAATTAATTCTTACCTCAATAGTCTCTCCATTATAATTTGCATAGGCAAATGTATTAATACCAACTACTGTCTTATCTTCAATTGTTTTGGATACATTAGTACAATCAAAAAATTGATTCAATGATTTTGAAGTATATGATACAACACCAACACTATTGTCACTATATGTTACATACAGTTCTCCTGGGGTTTCAAATCCAACAGTAGAATCAACAGTAATGGATGTTGATCCAGAAGACACTGCGCCTATAACTTGAGTTTTTGGCTGGACAAAAAAGTCACCATAAACAGCACCTTTAACTCTAATGTCTCTATTATATCCAGAATCGAGTCTGATTTTGTAATAAGTTCTACCCGCACCTACTCTAATTTCTTCAATATTGGTAATTGGAGCATATGCTTTATTAATATTTTTTCCGTATGGATTTTGATAGAGAG
>Ga0255751_10002328_pt1 | contig 17761 bp, 5 predicted proteins | sample 071ome_20_FD_179951 | JGI IMG/M metagenome (GOLD analysis project Ga0255751, IMG submission 179951) | Coastal salt marsh microbial communities from the Groves Creek Marsh, Skidaway Island, Georgia - 071412BT metaG (version 2) | ecosystem: Environmental > Aquatic > Marine > Intertidal zone > Salt...
TTCTGTAGCCGCTCCACCTTCTAGAGCAACAAGAACTCTTCTAAGTGCCCATAAAGACTCTAGTTCTTTAGGAGATACAAGTCTTTGCTCTTCTCTCGTTCCTGAAGGAGTAACATCAATAGCTGGGAAAACTCTCTTATCTGCCAATTGTCTATCTAGGCGTAACTCCATATTTCCTGTTCCTTTAAACTCTTCAAAGATAACCTCATCCATCTTTGAACCTGTCTCAACAAGAGCGGTACCAAGAATTGTTAAACTACCGCCACCTTCGATATTTCTAGCAGCACCAAAGAACTGTTTTGGAGGAGTTAATGCAGTTGAGTCAACACCACCAGATAAAATTCTACCGCTTGCAGGTGTCGCAAGGTTATGAGCACGAGCAAGACGAGTAATTGAATCTAATAAGATGACGACATCTTTTCCTTCCTCGACAAGCCTTTTAGCTCTTTCAATTGCTAATCTTGAGACTTGTGTATGTTCATCTGGTGGTCTATCAAATGTTGAATAAACAACTTCGCCATCAACAGATCTCTGCATGTCTGTAACCTCTTCAGGCCTTTCATCAACTAGCACTACCATCAAATAAACTTCAGGATTGTTTGAAGTGATAGAGTTAGCAATTTCTTTCAATATTGTTGTTTTACCTGCTTTTGGCGGAGAAACAATTAAGCCTCTTTGACCTTTTCCAATCGGTGCAATTAGATCAATTATTCTTGGAAGGATTTTGTCAGGGCTGCCGTCAATTTCTAGTTTTAATCTCTCGTCTGGAAATAATGGTGTCAATTTGTTGAAATCTACTCTCCTTGCAAGTAACTCTGGATCTGCACCATTAACTGTTTTAGGTTCAATTAGTGCTGGATACTTTTCTTTTTGTCTAGGTGCGCGAATTGGTCCACTTACAAGATCTCCTTTACGCATTCTGTACTTTTTAATAACACCAGCTGCAACATATACGTCATCTTCGCTTGGCTTATATCCATTACATCTTAAAAATCCATATCCCTCAGGTAATGTATCAAGAATACCCTCTCTTACTTCACCTTTTTTGATATCGCTGCTTCCAGAACTGACAACTGCAGGTGCATCGTCATCTTTGGATGTGCTTATAACTTCAGGTACTTCTTCCTCTATTGAGTCTAAAATTTCATCACTATGTTCAACGAGTAAATCAATTAATTTTGCTTTTTGAAGTCCTTTATGTTCAATCCCTAAACTTTCAGCAATAGACCTTAAGTCTGCTACAGGTTTTGATTGTAATTGTGATCTTGCGGACATTTTTTCTCCTATATATAAATCAAATTTTTAAATAAGATTTGTGAATTGTAGTTGTCTGAAAGACAATTTCATTATATACACACTTTTTCTAAAGATATAGTTTTTAATTTTTTTTTAAGCTACTTTATTGGCCTTAACAATGAATATGGAACTACTACAACTAATGTTGTTAAGTAATAAAATACACCAAATACTGCCATTTGGGGCAAATTGAAAATTATTGAGAAAGTTAAAACAATTGGGAAGTTTTGGCACAATGCTTCAATTGATATTGTAACTGCATCTCTCCTATCAATCTTAAAAAGTTTTGAAGTAGACTCTACAACAACGTACACTATGAAAATTGCTACAAGTACTATAAATATTGCTTCAGAAAAATAATCTCTCAAAGCATCTCTTAATTCAAATGGGCCAGTGACTGAGATTGTCAAAATATATATCTTTAAAAATTTGTCTAAGAAGTTTGAAATTTTTTCAATAAAGGCAATATCTTTATTTTTTAACCAATAACCAAATACAAAAGGTATGAGAATGAGTACTGTTAATTGAATAAGTGTTTCTAAAAAGTTGAATGAAAAGTCATCTGCATTGACAGATATAATACTTAACCAAAAAACTGTGGTCAGTGGTGTGATTAATGATGTTAAGGATGTCAGTGACACTGAAAGAGGTATGTTTCCTTTTTTATAATGAGTTAGAATTCCAGATATAAATCCACCAGGAGCAAGGAGAACTACAGCTATCGAAATCGCAAAAATACTAGAATTAAAAACTAGATAAAGTGTGAGCCCAATCAAAGGCAGCACAAACAGCTGAAATAAAATGGCATATGAAAAAGTAGACTTGTTCTCAAAGGTTTCTTTTAAATCAGTAAGTTTTGTTTGTGTCCCAAGAAAATAAAACATTACAGGAATCATAGGGGTTATTGTTTTAAAAGTTATTGAGGAAGAAACTAATTCACTTAATTCTTGAACGCTCATATATGAATTATAAATTAAAAATATTTTTTAAGTTAGCTTTCGCAACAAAGTGCTATGTAATTTGCTATATACTCTCTCTCATCTTCTTGTAGAACATTATTATCTCTGTAATAGACGTAATCTCCTCCATAATAAAGAACTAATGCATCTGCAAATAATTCCTCGCTCCCAAAAAATTCTTGAGCGTCTTTCCTTTGGTTTTCTCCTTCGGGGTTAACACAGTTTCTTGTTAAATACGAAAGTGCATGAGATGTTTCATGAAGCAATGTATCGTAAGCTCTATTGTTAGCAAATGCTTTATTAGAAACCCAGACAGATAATTTCCAATTCGAATTTGTTGAGCCATCTGCAAATGTTCCTGCTGAATCCCACACGCCAAAAGGACACCTTCCCAAAATTGTTGCGGCGTAAGAGTGACATCCATTGACAAATATGACATTGTTTTCCACAGATTTTCTCAATTCTTCTGGTAAATTATTAACCAATCCATCAAGATTAAATTGATTTTGACCTTCAAATCCGTCAAATGACGTAAACTCACCCTCGTAAATTTCAACATTTTCAGTACTATCCGTATTTATGGTGACTGAGTCATCCTTTTCTGATACTTCAATTGTTGTTGTAGTGACTGGAACTGTTGTAGTAGTAGTTGTTGATGATGTAGTAGTTGTTGATGATGTAGTAGTTGTTGATGATGTAGTAGTTGTTGATGATGTAGTAGTTGTCGTTGATGTAGTAGTTGTCGTTGATGTAGTAGTTGTCGTTGATGCAACTGTAGAAGATTCGGTACTTCCAATATTTTCTTGAATACTTATCTCAATTGGATTATTAATTATGTATATATAAGACCCACCTATAAATATAACAATTAAGCCAACAAGAATTGTGGTGAACTTACCACTCATTTACTGATTCGTTTAACTCATCATCTATTAGATCTGATATTTCTGCATTGTCCAGCTTTAAACTTTCTTCATAGTCAGCAGGCCTATTCAGTTCAGCATATTTTTTCATAAAGTTACCAAGTACAAGAATAATCAGTATATAAAACAATAAAACAAGCATAAATCTGTAGGCTAATGATCCGCTCTGTAATAAAGTTTGTTGAAGTTCGTTAAACTCACTGTCTGGTGGCAAGACAAGAATTCTTATGAAAAGCCATATACTAATTAAAAAGCTAACAATCGGCATTGCTTGATTTATTCCATCTGAATCTCCAATTGCATCAAATAACTCGTTCCCTCCCCATGGAACTGCTTTAAATATAACTCCCTCTAGACACATCAAATAAGTAAGTTTACAAATTGCCATTAACACGCCGGAGGAACTCACAGATTCAAATGAAGTAGCGTAAAAGAAAAAGTATCCAACTATTGAAAGACTAATCATTGAGTAAAATTTCGGTGACAACTCAGCTTTAGGTCTATTTGAAACTACGTGTATAGCCGCAATAAAACCAAGTATAAATCCAAATGGAAGATCGATAACAATAAATAATATGGTCGAAAGAACAGCAAAAAACATAGCTTGAGGATTCCAAGAAAATTTAACAATTTGATCGTATAAATAATATTCAATGAGAGACTCTATGCCCTCATAAAAGAAAGTAACAATTACAAGTCCAAATAAAACTCCAAGAAATATTGCTAAGTTTTCCTCTCGTACTTCAAATGTAAAACCCTCTTCAACAAATGCATACAAAAGAGATGTAATAAGAGCAACAAGTGATATCTCCATTGCTGTTTCAAGTTTTGTTTTTTCTTTTAATTTAGATTCTCGATTTGACCACCTAACTCTATAGTGAGCAATAATTCTATTGAACCATTCCTGAGCAAGTAAAACTCCATAAAACAAAAATATAATTCCAGAAGTTATGAGGAATGCAAAAGCATTCTTTTCCTGATCTGAAAAATCAATATCACTAAAAAGTGGAATCGTTGTGATAAGTTCATTTGTGAATGTTATATTTGTTGATGTATCAACAACATTTTCTTCTTCATCAAATATATTACTTTCTACAGGCACCGTAGTAGTCACCTCTGGCAACTCAGGAATTTTATTAATTATATATTCATCTGATGTAATTTCAGTTGTTATGTCTCTGTAACAATAAACTGAGTCACAATCCGGCCCACTATATTGTGTGTAGTTTGTGGTTAAAATTTTTAAAATAACAGAAAGATTTGTTGTACCATCCCACTCTACAATTTTTTGTCCTTGATTTGAGTATTCACTAAACTCTTGAGGCTCACCAAGCAATCCATCAGGTGTAAGTTCACGAACTGAGAGAATTACTTCATCAATATTTTCAATCCCATTAACTAACCATGAAATCTGTAAATTATCTTTATCTATTCTTGCTGAATCTATTTCAATAGTTGCTTCATCAGTATCATATAATTTTGTATCTGAATATCCATTGTTAAATACACCGTTAAAGAACGAAAAGAAAAATATAAATGAAATGATCAGTTTTTTCACTATCCAAACACCTCAACTTTTTCTAATTGTCCTATAACTATGAGCCTTTGTTTTGCTGAAAATTTAGGATGACAAGTTGTTAACGTAATTCTGTCATCACCATAATTTTCTAATACATAATTATCTTCTGGAGAAACTATTTTCACCTCTATAATTTTATATTTATATTGATTTGTATTTGTCTGAAATATTATTGTTTCACCAACCTGAACTCTGTCAAGATTGCCAAATGGAGCGCCATAAGTAGTTCTATGACCGGCAATTGCAAAATTTCCACCTGTACCAGGAAGTGAAGTTCCAAGTATATATCCTGGTCCATATTCTAATTTTTTGTTCGTTGCTCCAAAAACTACGTAATGATTTATATTTGCGGACAGAATTGTTAATCTTCCAACTACGTCAGGTAGGAACTCTGCTTTTGCTGCTTGATTGGTAAGAGTTTTTGTTGCAATTGAAATAATTGACTCTTGAAATTCATCAGTTTGTTCTAAATTATCTAAAGATTGTTCTGTCATCATATTTTGGTTTCTCATTTCAGAAAGATTAAGTTCACTGAATTGAAATTTGTTTTCCAATAAATTTTGTTCTTCGTTAATAACTGATGTAGAAAAAAACGTTTGGTTAACAGAGTAAATTAGAATAATAAATCCAGCTATTAATAGGCCTACACCAAGTGGAAGAAGAGATCTTTTACCTGTGTTTTGGGTTGATGCAGATCTACTTGCTTTTGTTACTTCTCTTTGTCTTCGGTTTTTTTTTAGTGGTAAATCGAATATAAGTCTTGGAATATTTCTGTGTTTTTCAACTGGTTTTTTTGTAAAGACAATTGAAAATCGGTTAGATGTCATCAATGTTAACTTCTCTCGTAACATTTCCTCTGTGACGTCAATACCGAGATATTTTGCATTTTTGGATATATTTTTAACTGCTGAAGTTAAATAATCTACCTCTTTAAGCATTGTTACAATATCCTCAGTGAAGTTTTCAGGTTCAGCAATTAATGGATTAAATCTCTCGCTAACATCTACGCTAATCATTACCTCTGTGCCAATTGCATTCTCAAGGACTTTTTTAAGAATATTAGATTTTACGTATACCTCTGAAAGTTCAACTTCTAAATTTTGATTTATAAAACTAAGTGAGCGTTGGTTCTCAATCTCGTTTGAAGATACATCTATTTCATTTCCTGAATCATCAGATTTTAATTTTTTTAAATCGCTTTGATTAATTTCATTATCTATATCAATTGCAATACTTAACTGACTTCTTATCTCACTTGCTACGTCTGGATTTTCAAGTAAATAAAATTTAGCTTTATCTTTTCCATAACCAAGTTTTTCTTCCCCATATAAGTACCAATTACCTTTTTTCTTTACGATTTTTTCCCTTACAGCAATATCTAGAAATTGACCATCAAAGACTTTCTCTGCCACATCTTCTTCTAATTCTTCATATTCAACAAAAATATTTGTGCTGGGATCTTGTTTGTTAAATAAAGAGCGAGACTTTTTAGTTCTTACTTGCTGGATTGAATCTTCCTCTACAAGTGTTGCATCTGTAATGACATCTGCATCATTTAATCTATTTCTTCTAATTTTAAGTACAAATAATACTGCAAAAATATTAACAATTATTATCAGTAAATATATAAAAAAATATGCCATTTCAAACTAATATGCTCTTCTAAGTATAAAAGCTCCTAGTCCCATAAGCATCAATCCAAAAGAAATGATAAAGCCACCAACATTTCGACCTGTAAACGGTAATCCAGGTGTTGGAGGAGATTCATCTGTAAATTGTGGAACAAATGGATTATCTGCATCTTCGTTATAAACAAACTCAACAAAATCATCACCTGGAAGGAATAAGAGTGACTCACCATTATCTTTCTCTTCTCGATCGCTTTCCATAACATTATCTGTATTTTCAGACTCCTCTACTTTATCAAGGGGATTCAGTTCGTCATTAGGTATAATTTCATCTTCGATACAGTCTGCATCCTTGTTCTTAATCATTTTTTGAACTTTGCCATTTTCAGTGTTTGTTACTTCAAGAGCAACTGTAAAGAATTTATTTTCACCAACTTCAATAGAAGAAAAATCAACAGATGAGCCAGCTGGGACTGTTACAGTTTCCTCAGCAATAAGTGTTGTGTTGATCCAAATTTTCTTTAATACTTCTGCAGAAACATTAGATCTTGAATTGTCTACTGTGATGCCAAACTCTGCTCCACCATCTTCAAAATCACAAACTCTGTTTGTAGAAACAATTGGCTCGAATATGTACTTAACTGGTGGAAGTGTAGTTGTAGTAGTTGTTTCACATACTATCGTTTTTGTATCAGATACTTGATATGGAGAGCCTGGGTCAAACTGTTCATAACTACTTTCCAGTGCCCTCCACTGGATTGTTGTATTTTGGGTAAGTGTAATATTTCTTGTGATGGCACTTGTTGGGTTAATTGTCACTAGTTCATACTGTGACCATCCTGAGTTATTTAATTTATTTTCTAGATAAAAAGTTTTTAATTCATCACTTAGGTTTCTAATCTGTATAGTTGACACAGCCGTATTCGCAGAACACTCAGAAATAGTTTGGACCAAACTTGGATTATTTGGAGCACTACCACAATCAGACGCTAATTTAACTGGTGTTTCTAAATACTGTGTATCGCTTGTAGCCTTATATCTAAATACTATCTGATCTCCACTATTTAAAGGTACTTCAATACTTGTTGCGTTTGCATTTGCGTTAATAGGTATAACTGCACCTGTTTGATAAAATCCGTTATTAATCTTGTAATCATACATCACGTTAGTTGTCTGAGAACCTGTATTTACAACTGTTAATACCGCCTTAGTTGTATCATTGCTATCACAAACAATATTTGTGAACCCATCTAAAGAAGAAGCTTGATTACAACTTTGAGCTGAGTCATTTACAAATTTATAGGTGGTCTCTGCAGAAGTTTTATATCTCCACTGGAATGTACTATTTTCTGGAACTGTAACAGCAGTTGAAGTAAATGTGCCGGTTACTGAAGTGTTTCCAATAGACTGCCACGAACCACCATTGATAGAAATATCATAACTTACAACAACAGCGGTTGAATTAGGGTTAATTATGGTTAACTTAGCTACAGGGCTGTTGCTTAAACATTCGTTAGTATTATATGCACTTACTGAAGTTGTAGTGGTTGAACAATCAGCAGGTGCCATGATTACTTCTTGTTTCCAGGTATTTGGTGTTGTAGCGTTAAATATTCTATATCTATAAATTATGTAATTTGTAGTTAAGACATTATTAACACTGTATGGTTGTGAACTAGTTATTGTCTGTGTACCTAAAGGAGTCCATGAAATGTTATTGGTGGTAGACTCGACTTCTACCTGAGCAGTATTTGTGGAACTGTTTGAAATGGTAAATGTAGAATTCTTTACAGAGGTAGTACCACTTGGTGTACAAGTAGTGCTCTGAGTAGCTGTTAGATTTGCAGAAGTACAATCAACAGTCTGAGTTCTAGTTAAGTATAAATATGATGAATTTGAGAAGTCATTTTGTACAGTTGTTGCAGCGTATCTCCATGTTATATATTGTCCAGAAGTTAAGTTTTTATATACAGAGTTATCAACTTGACCAGCTCCAACACTTACAGTTGTCATATATTCATAGCCACCATTATTGATTGCGTATTCAACTTTGTAATACTGAGTTATAGTTCCTGTGTTATTAATTGAGAGCTTAGAATCTCTTGTCTGATTAGAACATGCCTCTAGTGTTTGTGTAACAGTTGAGGTTTGTGGACAATCAACTGTAAGTGCAGTAAGGGTTGTGTAATCTCTAGAAATACTACTTGAAAGACCTAAACGGTACCTCCATTTAACAGTTGATCCATGAGGAGCTCCAGGAGCTTCTAATACTTTTGGAGTTCCATTAGTAACTGCAGATGTGCCTTTAGTTATCCATCCATTGCCAATGTCATACCATGCTTCTACATAAACTGTATCAGAAGAGTTATTTGTGACCGTTAGTTCAGAAACTCTATTTCCAGCAACACAAGCTTTTAGAGCATTGTTGATAGAGACTTGATTCAATACTTCGGTTTCACAATCAAGTGCTGGAATTGAACCAAAAGTTGTTTCTGAAGCGGCAGCAAGCTTTGTTACTGTACCAGCATATTTATACTTCCAGCTAATAGTTTGTCCATTTATAACTGTTTTAGTTAGTGTTAACTGGTTACCTGCTGTTATCTCCACTGTTGAAACCTCTGTAGACCAGTCCCCTGAATTCATTGCTGAATGTACTGTTACAAGTATTGGTGTAGATCCTGTGTTATTTAAAGTTAATGTAGATGTTGCAGCCTGATTAGAACATGTTCCCATTTGATGAACAACTGAGATGAAGGTACCACAATCAACTTCAATTGCTCCACCAGCTAAAGTAGTAAAACTAATATTTGCTAATGCAGCTGTACTGTAAGCAGCTTTATATCTCCACTCAATTGTTGAACCAGAAGTAACAGATTGAGTGGTACTTGTATTCACTCCTCCAACGACTACACCGTTTGATGAAGTAACTTTATCTGTCCATGTTCCTCCATCAATTCTGTATTGAATGTGATAGTACGCGGGAGCAGGGCTAGAAGATAGAGTTCCATAGTGGAACTTTGAAGATTTCGATCCACTCACACATTGTCCAATTGAGGTATATGGTGTTGCAATATTTACACCAGTACAGTTCACAATTTCAGATGTGTCAGTTGTAGTCCAATTTAATGTTGAGAAATCACTTCCAGTTTCTGAAATCTTATATCTCCATGTAATTGTCTCACCTTCAGAAACAGACTCTGGTAGGAATGTTGATCCACCAGGATTGACTTGTACTTGATTTGCAGACAAGGTCCAGTTTGAACCACCATCTGTTGAGTACTCAGCTTTATAATATAAAATTCCTGAACTTGAGTTGTTAATATTTAGTTTTGAAGTCTTATAACCATTGGAATCACATGTTGTATCAAAAGTCACTGTAATATCTTCACCAGAAGAACAAGTGATTGTTCGTAAATCATCATTTGTCCAGTCAGTTGGAAGATCTGCTACAGTTTTTGCTACTTTGTATCTCCATTGAACAGTCTGTCCTGTAGGAACAATCTGAGTGTGAGGATATTGTCCATCAACACCTAAGGTGATATCTGGTTTATCTACCCATCCAGCTCCATTGACATTTACTTGTACTTTGAAGAGAGCAGAGGTTGTTGCGTCTGCACTATTTTTAATGATAAATTTAACTTCTTTTGTATTGTTATAACAAATGCCGAATGATGTTGTTACGCTAGGATCTATAGTCTCGCAGTTAACAGTTCCGGACTGAACATAATCAACATATGATGCAGAAACTAGTCCACTTAAGGATGTTGCAGCTTTGTATCTCCATCTAATATATTTTCCAGAATCTACATTTTGGGTAAATTCAGCTGACTGCGTACCAGATCCTGCAGCACCTAATGTCAGGTCAGTATCTGCTACAACATATCCTGTACTTCCTTGTATAAAATATTCAACTTGATAATAGACAGTTGTATTTGTGTTATTTGTTAAAACATATCTAGAAACTGCAGAGTTATTTATACATACATCAAGATTTTGAGAAATAATTGTGTCTAATGTACAGTTCACTTCTTCGCTTGTTGCCTCTGTTATCCACGACGTAGGTGTTGTTGCAGTGGACATTGGGTAATATCTCCAAGTAATTGTTTGACCATCTGGAACCATAACAAAGGTAGTAGAGGATGTACCTGGGATTACAGCAGAACCAGAGACTTTACTAATCCAATCAGAGGAATCCCCGCTTAAGTTGTACTGGACATAGAAATATGCTGGAGCATTTGCAGACGATGCATTTGAAAAGGTAAATGTAGACTTTCTCTCTCCAGCAGTACATGCACCAAAAGATGATGAACCTGTTCCATCAAGTATTGGACAATCTACAGTTGTAGACGGGGTTAACGTAGTGTTTGTAATGCCTGTGTAATCATTATTAGTATTGGTAACTTTATAACGCCAGATAATATTTTTTGTATGTGGTACTTCTTGATTGAGTGTTGTATCAGTCTCCCCTGGTGCAACCGCGAGATTTGAATTCTTTAAAATCCAAGTAACACCGTTATCAAGTGTGTACTGTACTTGAAAATAGATGGTGTTTAAACTCTCATTGTTTTGTAAGCTAATTGTTGATAACTGAGATCCAGAGTCACAAGAACCCATAATGTTCACTACAGTTACATCAATAACACAGTTCACATAAGCACTTGTTGTATCCTCTGTCCAGACACCTGTAAAGGCCTCTGTTGTTTTTACAGATTCATATCTCCACTCAATCTTCTGTCCTTCTAAAATTTGTAAATTATTAGTTGTCACAAGAGAGACACCAGGAGCGATAACAGACCCTAGAATAGATGAATTTGTCCAGTCAGTTACTGTGCCTGATGCATTAACAATTTTATATTGTACGTTAAATTTAGCTGCTGCTGTAGAAGAGCTTGTGTTTGTTACCTTAAAGGATGCTGCTCTGTAGTTCTCAGCACAGGCAGTATAAATTGCCTCGCCTGTTACCTCAGTAAATGGACAGTTGATAGTTTTTGTATCGGTGTAATTCCATTCTTCTAAGTTAAGATTGTTTAAAACTTTATTTACTTTATATCGAACCTGTACAGTTCCGCCATGTGTAACAGTTACTTCAAGTGGATGATTTTCTGTTAAACCGTTGCTTACAATTTCTGCAGTCTTAAATGTCTGCCACTCTGTGTCAGTGTTTCTCTTATATTCAATAGTGAAATATGCAGTGTCAGTACTTGATGGCACTAATTTAATGACTGGAGTTGAGCTTCCGTTTCCACAGGTTCCAACTGCTACATCTACTTCTACAGAACCACCATCACAACCACAATCTACAGTTGCACTAGCTGTTACCTCTTCCCACTCTTGTCCTTCAAAGTCACCACCGTTGGTTGTATCTTTAACTCTCCAGGTAATTGTTTGTCCATCAGGTACAAATTTAGATAGATCTGTATTAGTTGATCCAGCAGAGACTGAGATATCGAACGCCGATTCTAAGGAGTCTGTGGCAGATTGCCAAGTAATACCTCCATCCAGTGAGTACTGCACCTTATAGTATGAGGTGTAGTTGTCGTTATTTGTTATAGATAATGTTGAAGTTGCACCTAAATCATCACACTCACAGGTTGTTAGTGTTTGTGAGTAGTCAGAGTCTGGGTCACAATCAACTTGAACATCTGTAGCGTTCACCATTACATGGTTCATAAAGTTAGCATTGAAGTTACCAGTTATTGAACCACTAGTGTTAGTACCCTCGTCATAACGATTGTAATAAAGACCTGTACTTGTTAATCCTTTTATAATCGCATACTCTTTTGGAGGTTCGTCATTGCTATAGTATGAACTTCCACCACCAATTACTTGATAGCTAGAGCTAGTACTGTAGGAATCGTGGTATCGAATATAACCCCATTTTACCTTAATACTCTGGCCATTTGCTGTTTGAACCGACGGTAAGTTAAACGTTGTCGAGTTAGTTAGTTCATCCGTTTGAGTTGCAACTGTACTCCAACTAACTCCTCCATTTGTAGAGTATTGATAAAACAATCTTGCTCTCTTATATGGTTCTAAATGGGTAACAGTTGTATCTTCAAACTTGAACTCTACTTGACCCTTATTTTCGAGACATGTTAACTGTGTTGTTGTAAGAGTAACTGGCTGGATATCGTTGCTATTACAATCAGAGTCTGCAGCTACTGTAATGGTTGAATAATTTCCAGTAAAGTTTTCCATATAGTATGTTTGCGTGTTGCTTGAGTAAGTTCTGTATCTAATTTGATACTCATGCGAAGAGTCAAGTAAAATAACACTAGCTACATATTCGCTTGTGTCAAAGCGATAAGGGTTGAAATAACCAAAATATGTAGCACTATCCCCAGTTAAGCCCCCATAATTGTAATTTTTATACCAATATGAAGATTCATTTGCATGCTGCATTTGTCCAAAAGGCTTCCAGATATTGCCATCATGTGAAATCTCAACTTGAAAATGAACATATGTGTTAGAAGATATAGAAGTAGAATTTCTATTGACTTTCAATTCAAGTTTATCAGGGCCATATAAGCTACAAGATACATAGTCTGTTGAGAAATAAATTGGATCTGAGCTTGAAGTTCCTACTGAGACTCCACAGTCTACCGTATTTGTATAAACAACTTCATTATCGTAGTAACTACCATTTGGGGTTCCCTCTATATGATAGGAAATTTGTACTACATCCCCATCTGAATAAGTCCCAAATAATTGATGTGATATACCTGTTGAAGTGGGAGCTAATGTAATGGTTCTATATTCACCGTACTCACCATCATTTACTTTAATTTTGTAAATAAAGTAGTTGGTCTCAGTATTTCCGTAATAATAAAGTTCAAATTTTTGTTCATTGTTGTAACATTGTGATGCGTTATATATATTTCGTACAATTTTTGTGGTGACACTATTTGTACAGTCAATAAGCAATGTTGATGTGTTCGTAAAGTCTCCACTTGTTACGGGTGAAGTAGCAGCGTATCTAAAACGCATAACTACAGTTGCTCCCTGAGAGACAGTATCTTGAATTGTATAGGTCTTTACTTCACCAGGTAAAAGCATCTGATAAAGGACAGCATTGCTGTTCGTTGCATCATAAAATGCTTCTTCCCATGTATTTCCTAAGTCAGTTGAGTACTGAACATGAAAATAACCTGTTGCCCAACCATTGTTGCCAAGTGTAATGGATGGTGTTGCACCACCTGAGACACAAGTGCCTAAAGCTATTGATGCTGTGCTAGCTCCTACTGTAGGACAGTTAACAGTTTTTACTGCTGAGTAGTAAAGTTTTGAGTTACTAAAATCTCCACTCGTATAAGAAAATTTAAATTTGTACTGAATTGCACCTGCGTGGTTGATAGTTGAGGAATCTGTATATGAGGTGCCTACTGCAAGATTAGTCTCAATATCCGTCCAAGTACTTCCACCATCCGTCGTTTTTGCAAGGTATAGATAATACTGCGTACCAGCAGGTCTTGTGACAGTAAATGTTGCAGTTGCAAATCCTCCTGTCTCTAAAGTATTTTGACACTCTCCAATAGTGACAAGGTCGCTGTACGTATCATCAGTAGAATCAGTAGTTGTTGCTGTTCCCCAGTCAGTAGTTGTAATAACAGGATCACAATTTGTTGTACGCTGTTCAACAGTTTTATTGTAATTTCCGAAAACAACCCAGTCAGTTGAAGCAAGTTCGCTTTCAGCGTATGCGACTTTGTATCTAATTTTCATTATGGAGCCAGATAATGCTCGAGTTGAAAGGTAAATATAATCTTTACTGGAGCTTGTTTCCTGGTTTATATAATTTGTTGTCTGCACTGCTGTATAGCCATCAACTGCCAGACTTCCAGTAACACCAGTAGCATTAACCGCCCAATAATCATTGTCCTGATTATTACCTTCAAGTCTGTAGAATAAGTCATTTTTGGTCCAAGTAGAACCATCATCAAGAGAGATTTCAAATGCATACCATAGAGCTGTTCTGTTTGCGTCATTATAGTTTGAGTTATACAACACCCAACCCATCCACTGTTTATTATCAACACAGCTATTAACTACATTGGATGCTTCAATTTCATATTGATAAGAACTACTATTATATGGGTTAACATTTAAATCACAGTCGTGAAACCAACTAATACCATTTGACGGGCTATATAAATATTCATACTCATAAATACTTGTATTCCATGATGGGTTTTCAGTAAATGACTTCTGAATCCTCCAATACATATACGCGTCTACTTCGTTTGTATATGTTTTCGCTCCTGCTGTATAAGTTAGAGTTTCACCGGCGGCTAAGGAAATTGTTGTTGTTTCAGAAGAAAGGTAGTAAGACGAGTTGGTGTAGCTGGAGCCGGAACCTACTTTTGAAGGAGTCACCTTAAAATACACTGTTTCTGACTCATTATTAGTAAGAATTAATGTAGAGGTCTGGCCTGCAGCACTACACGCTGTTACTTCATAGCTTGCTGTAACTGATGGATCACAGTCGTTGCGTTGATAGGTTGTGTACTTATAAGGATGCCCAGATGTATTAGTCCAATCAGGATTCTCAATATATGAACCTTGAACAATCCACTGCATATAACCCTCAGTACCATCAGGGTATAGTTTTCTCATGTCTGGACTAGTGGTAGCATCATATGTTAGCGTTTCGCCAGCTGGAACTGAGAAATAAATTGCAGCTGACCAATCTACATAACTCGAACTTGATGAATTGTAACTGTTAGATGAAGTTTGAGTAGGTGCAGCTTTAAAATACAACGTCTGTGCTTCATTATTGGTTACAGATAGTGTTGAGTACCTTCCAACAGAGGCACAAGAACTAAAGGTTGCTGACTGTGTAAAGTCAGCAACACAGTTGGCTTGTTTACTAAAGACTGCCCATGCGGCATTTGCTGTTGAATCTGTTGGGTTTGTCTCAGCAATACGATATCTGAAATATCCTGTTGAAGACGATGCAATGGTTTCTGGTGCTGAAAAAGTAAGTGATTGACCATCGGCAAGAGCCTGCCCGTCTGCAACCTCAGTCCACGTAACATTATCTGGCGAAAACTCTACATCAACAAAACCGCCATAACTGTCATTTACCGCATTGTAGTTTGTAAGTGTAAGTCGTATGGTTGCGTTACCGGAGCCATCACAGATTTGAGAAGTGCTCTGAGAAACTCTAGTGTAATTGGCATTGCTATTTGTTGATTCTCCACCGTTACCCCACCAAAGACAATCTACAGCACTAGGTGCAGTCCATCGAACCCAGGAATCTCCTGATTTTAAATTACTACCATTACTTCTTGAAGTGAATGTACCTTCAGTATTACCAGAGTTGTATAAATCTGTTGAGTAGAAAAGACTTGAGTTTGTACCATACACCATTTTAAATTCTGGAATAACTCCGTGATAAACATTTGCTGTGTAAGTATAAGTTTGGCCAGCATTAATTGTACGGCCCCATTGATCTTGCCACATAAAAGTACTTGAACCTATAGAACCTCGTCTTGCATGGGAAAAATACATGGATGTGTTTCCTGTATTAGACAGTGTGACAGTATAAGACATATAGTCGTTGTTACAGGTTCCATTTGTGGTGGCAGTAATAGTACCTGTGTAGGTTTTGCAATCAATAGTTCTACTTGTAGCTGATGTGAACCCTGATGTTGCTGTTGGATTAGCATCTGCAACGATGTACTGAAAATATACTGTCTGAGCATTTGCTACTGTTGTTGGCATACTGATTGTCTCTGGTGTTCCTGAGACAACTAACTCACCATCTATAAAGGTTATCCAAGAACCACTTGAGCCAATCTTGTACTGTACATCAAAATATGCATTAACTGTTCCTGTATTTGTAAGCGTTACTGATGGTGTTGAAGAACCTCCATCACATGTCCCAGCAGAAGTATCAACTGTACCTGCAGCATAATCACCACATCCAGCTCCTGTTAATAAATCTCCTACTATATACATTGTTCCACTTGATGGATTTGAAGTGTTGTACCTCATTCGATACTCCACCGTCTGTCCTTGGTATATAGCTGGTGCACCAGATGTCGAGAACTGTCCACCTGGTGATATCTGCGTTCCGTTTAATAGTTCTACCCAGCTTCCACCGGCAATTCTGTAATCTACATCAAAATACTGTGTTGTTTGTCTGTTATTAGTAATAAGGAGTGTTGGTTGTTGATAACCGCTTGCACATTCACCAAGTGAGGTTTTAAAGGATGGAGCAAACGGATCATATGCATTTGGTCCACAGGAAGCACCATCTGTGTTATCACTTGTAAATGTAGATCCTTTAGTTGATACATTGTACTGGTTCGTACCAGTTCGTCTCACTTCAAATCTATTTCCAAGACCATCATCAATAATGAAACGAATCTCTCCCTCTGGAGTTTTATAGGTATAGCTAGCAAGTGTTGCTGAGACACCGCTGAATGCAGAATTAGTTGGTGTAACTTCTTTAATGGTGTTGTTATCTTTATCATATAGAACAACTTGGTTGGCTAAAGCATTGTACGTTGCAAGCTCATAACCATCCCAGTTATCAATATAAGAAAAGTCAGCAGCATTAATATGTGTACTCATACCAGTTCCACCTGTTGTTGAGTTGGTGGGGTTTGCAAACGTCGTTACTCCACCGGTATCAACGTTGTAAATATACCCATGTTTAAAACCAGCTTGAGCCATATAAATTTGATCATTACCATTTGCATTCACTACGTATTCACCAGATGAGAAACCATAGTAACCGTTTACACCATCATAAAAATCAAGATCACCTACTTGGGTGTAGTCAGCAATATGAGCTAATGGTGTAAGCACACCTGCAGTACTAATAGTAAAGAGATGGGTGCCATGTCCATCAGAGGTGATCGTTACATACATAACACCTGTTGGTGACATTGCTAACGCATTAATACCTTTTACTGTTCCAGCAATATTGGATGTAGAGCTAAAGTCTACAGTTGTTGTTGTTCGTTGAATGGTTGTTGTCTCTGTAGCTACATATTGGTCAATAGTGAAGCTAGTTGACGTATAGTCCCAATCTAATTTGTAAAAGTATGCTCTTGCATATGCATCGTTACATTCCCAGTTGTCACTGGCATATGCCTCTTCCTGTGGCACTGCCCATGATGAGATAAATACGATGGTAAAGAGAGCAATATATGTTGTTGTTTTGAGTATTGTTCTGATAGTTGACGAGTTGATATAAGACCTCAAATTTAAATATGTATAAATAAATTTTTTACTCATATTACTCAACAACATTTTTAATTAGATTTTATTCTAATTAACTTAAGTTTAGTTTAACTAGAATTTTTTAAAAGTAAAATTAAAAATAAAAAAACTGCCGAATTACTAATGTATTAACAATCAAAGATT
>Ga0255751_10002349_pt1 | contig 17685 bp, 19 predicted proteins | sample 071ome_20_FD_179951 | JGI IMG/M metagenome (GOLD analysis project Ga0255751, IMG submission 179951) | Coastal salt marsh microbial communities from the Groves Creek Marsh, Skidaway Island, Georgia - 071412BT metaG (version 2) | ecosystem: Environmental > Aquatic > Marine > Intertidal zone >...
GTCGCCGCGCCGAGTCGCTGGACGATGGAGAGGCCTTTCGGGAAACCGGCCGAATCGAAGCGCGCGCGAGCGACGCCACCACGCTGCGAGGAGGACAGATGCGTCGACTGCGCTGATTCGAATTGGGCCGAATCGAATTGAGTCGAATCGAACTGACGCGAATCGAGCTGAGTCGAATCGAGCTCGGTTGAGCCGTCTCCAGTCGACGGGCCCGCACCCGACGCGCCGAGCAGGTCGAGGACGCGATCCCGAAGTCCCGGAGGCGCGGCGAAGGCGGGGGCGGCGCCGATGAGAGCGAGCGGGGCGAAACGCCGACGAGTGCGCTCACACGTGGAGCACGCATCGACGTGTCGAGCGACGCGCTTGCGGACCAGCACGGAGAACTCGCCATCCCAGTCGGACAGGATCGACGCGAGCTCCTCGCACTCCTTCCGGCCGCGGCGTGCCACGCAATACGCGCCGAGGCTCCGCTCGGTGCGCTCGCGCATCCGATGCACGAGCCCGTAACTCTGTTGTGGCGTCACCCCGAGGGCATCGGCGAGGTCGTTGCCGGACAGGTCTTGGCGCATCGTCAGTTCGAGCACGAGCTGATCGCGAGAGTCGAGCCCGCGGGCGGCGCCGCGGAGCAATTCGGCGAGATCGTCGAACTCGGCCGCGTCCTCCACCGCGTCGGTCTCTGAGGGGGTCGGGGGGAGCATGACCTCACCGCCCGCCTCGGAGAAGTCGGTCACGACCGACTTCGAACGTCGACGCGAACGTCGATAGACCTCGTTGCGCAGGATGGCGAAGAGCCACGGCTTCAAACGCGTGGGATCGCGCAGTTGGCCGAGTTTCTCCGCGGCCAAAACGAAGACGTCCTGGACCATGTCCGCAGCGTCCTCTCGGTTGCCCGTCATCGCCGCGGCCGTGTCGTAGAGCGTGTCCCCGTAGCGATCCCAGATAGTCGCGAGCGCCGAGCGATCCCCTGCGAGGTAGGCGGCGACCGTGGTCGCATCCGCCGCGCCGGCTGACGCCGCTCGAGAGTCGTCGTTCGTCATCGTTTTGTCCATACATCGTCATCGGCCTCTGGTGTCCAAGAGGTCGATGCGACCGATGTCTCGCAGTTTTGTCCGAACAAGCCGTCGGAGTGGTCGAATTCTAACGATCTTCAGGAAACGGGCTTCCCGTCAGGCTCGGAGACCTGCGAGGCTCAACGCGTGCGCGCACTGGTTCAGCGGGTCCGCGAGGCCCACGTTGACGTGATCGACGGTGAGTCTCGAGAGCGTGTCGGACAGGTTGGCCCGGGAGTGTGTGTGCTCGTCGGTGTGACCCACGACGACACCGAGGCCGAGGCGGCGCGTCTCGCCGAGAAAATCGTCGACCTCCGAATCTTCCCCGATGCCGAAGGAGCCATGAATCTCTCGCTCGCCGATGCCGGCGGCGCTGCCCTCGTCGTCTCCCAATTCACCCTCTACGGCGACACCACCCGAGGTCGCCGTCCCGGTTGGTCAGCCGCCGCTCGACCCGAACACGCTGAGCCCCTCGTGGAAGCGGTGGTCGCCGGTCTTCAAGGTCGCGGAATCGACGTCGCCACCGGAAGGTTCCGGACCGATATGGAGGTGTTGATCGTCAACGACGGTCCGTGCACCCTCATGCTCGAGGTGTGACGCTCGCAGATCGCCGACTCGCCCCCGACGTCACCAGCAGTCCGAGCACCAGCAGCACCGCGAGCGGCGCGTCACCGAGACGCGAGTACCACGTGAGGCCCTCGCGCAGACGAACCTCGGCCACGATCACCCGACGCTCAGACACGTCGGTCCGCTCGAGCACCTGCCCCTCGGGATCGATCACCGCGGAGAAGCCCGTTGGTGCCGCCTGCACGACCCATCGCGCCGACTCCACGGCCCGAAGACGACTGGACGCGATCTGCTGGGTCTGGAGCACGGTCCACGTGTAGCTCGCGCCGTTCGTCGGGTTGATGACGAGCGAGCCTCCCTCACGCACGCCATCGCGGACCCGATCACCGAAAAAGATCTCCCAAGAGATTGCGACGCCGACCCGCTGACCATCCGGCAGATCCAAGACGGCGGGGCCGGCACCCGCGACCGCGTCACGGGGGATTTGACCGACCGGGGCACCGAGCGATTCGAGCAGGGAGCGGAGCGGCACGTACTCGCCATAGGGGACGCGGCGCACCTTGACATAGGCGCCCTCGGCGGCCCCCGAGCCAGTCACCACATACTGGGCGTTCACGAACCCCCGGCCGTCGTTGTCGGTGAGATCAAGCGCCCGGGCGGTCGCCACGTCCTCGGTCACCCCGACCAACAACGGAACGCCAAGACGGCTCGCCTCAAGGGCGACCTCGACGGCTTGCTGGCTATCGGCGAACGCCATACCGTTGACGTCGATCGTGTTCTCGGGCCAGACGACGAGATCGAGATCAGCTGAGTCCTCGATCTCGGCCGTCGCGGCGAGGTGCGCCTCGGTCACGAGCCTCGACGGGACCTCGAGCGCCGAGGTTCCCTGCCGTCCCCCACCCTGCACCGCAGCGATCGTGAGACCGTCGCCGAGATCGCGACCTGACGGCGCGATAGCGGCCAGCACCACGAGCGTCGCAGGCGCGATGAGGATCGCCGCCCACGAGGAGGGGATGGCGTCACCTCGGATCACCGCCGTCAGCCGTGTTCCGATCGACAGCCCGAGGTGGAAGACGACCCAGGTGATGGCGATCACCCCACCCACCCGCGCGATGCCGAGGAGCGGGCCTCCCGCCTGGCCGATCGCGATGGCCGCTAACGGAACACCGCCAAAGGGCGCCACCAGTCGGGCCGCTTCCACGAGGGTGTGCGCGAGAGCACGCGGAATCGGCGCTTGAGGTGTCGTCAACGCGGCGAGGGCGTGGGCTCCGGCGAAGAGCGCAGTGGTGAAGAGGTAGCCCGGCGGGGTGAGGAACCACATCCACACCATGCCGACACCGAACCAGGCGATGCCGAACCACAAGGTGGTGACCGCACGGGATCGTCGTCCGCCGGTGGTCGCGGCACCCAGGATGATCACGCCGATGAGTCCGAGTGGCCAGAACCCCCACGGCGGCATCGATGCCGCGACGGCCAGGCCGGCCGTCAGACCGGCGAGCAGTCGTCTCACGCCACCAGTTCGGCGAACACGACGTAGCGCTCGCGCACCGAGCCGGGCGGATGACAGGCGAAGAGCGTGGCCGTCGGTGTCGGCGTCTGGTCGACGATCCAGACCTCTGTCGGCACGACGATCCGCGAGCTCGTCACGCGATAGCGATGCACCGAGCCGTCGGTTTCGGTGAACAAGATCTCGTCACCCTCGACGAGCACGTCGATATTGCGGAACACCTGATGGCCGCTTGTGCGGTGGCCGGCGACCACCACGTTCCCAACCTGGCCGGGCATCGCGGTCCCCGGCCAATGACCCGGACCACGATCGAGGGTGGAGAGACGGATTCCCTCGTACATCGTCATCGACACATCGATCTTCGGGATCTCGATCGTGCCGAGTTCGATCACCGGCTCTGGAGCCCGCTCATCGGTGGGTGGCGGCTCGGGGACCGGAAGTGTCGTGCTGCTCGTCGTGCTGGTCGTGGGCGGAGCGGTCGTGCTCGTCGTAGCCGGAAGTGTCGTGCTGCTCGTCGTGCTCGTCGTGCTGGTGGTGGGCGGAGCGGTCGTGCTGGTTGTGCTCGTCGTAGGCGGAATCGTCGTGCTGGTCGTGGAGGTGCTCGCCGCCGTGGTGGTCGTCGGCGGAGAAAGCGTCGTCACCGACTCGGCCGCCGACTCGATCGCGGATTGTTCGCCACCCGACTCGCGGGCCGCCGCGTAACCGACGAGGCCCGCGGTCGACACCGAGGCGAGCGCCAACACGAGGAACGAACGACGGCGGGGGGAGGGGTTGTCAGCGACCATCGCCGAATCAGTCTGGCACCGGTTCCGGCCGATGCCCGTCGATGCCGAGTCGGCTCAGCACCGACTGAGCGGCGCGGCGACCGCTCCCGACGCACGCCGGCACTCCAATGCCGTGCAAGGAGGCTCCGGCGGCGATGATCGCCGCTGGAAGCGATCGCTCTATCGTGGCCACCAGCGCGCCGTGATGGGGCCGATACTGCGGGAACGAGGATGGCCAGCGGGTCACCCGGACCTCGTTCGGCGCGAGCTGCGCGCCGAGATGATCCGACACCTCACTAACGACCGAATCGACCACCTCCCCGTCATCGAGGTCGCTGACGTCCATGCCGTCGCGGCCGAGGGACACTCGGAGGATCTGGCTCCCGTCGGCCGGACGGAGATGCGACCACTTGTTGGAGGCGAACGACACCGCGGTCACCCGACGTTGACGGGACTTCGGCACCAGATAACCGCTCAGACCCGAACAGGCCTCCGGTAGCGAGTCGCCGGGGATCGCGAGGGTCACCATCACCACGCCGGCCGTCTCGATCGAGCCGAGACCCGCTGCGGCGGCCGGGGCCGATGAGGCGAGGAGCCGCGCCGACACCCTGGCCGGTGTCGCGAGGATCGCGGCCTCGAAGCGCTCCCCGTCGATGAGCACACCGCCGCCGCCGGCCTCGACAGCCTCCACTGGCGCTTCGAGTCGGGTCATCGCGCCGGCCGCAACCGCGGCGGTCAACACCGCGTCGGCCAACGAACCCATGCCATCGCTCGGCGCGGCGAACACCGGCCCGCTGTCGCTCGGTCGCCGCTGGCGTAGCGCGGTGAGAATCGCCGAACGCCCGCCACGCGCGAGCGCGTCGAGTTGAGGCACCGCGGCCAAGCTGAATCGGTCGGTGTCGGCGGCGTAGATGCTTCCGACGAGGGCATCGGTCAAGCGGTCGTGGACCTCCTCGCCGAGGCGTCCCCGCACCCACGCGCCGATCGAGTCGTGATCGAGAGCACGTCGCGGCAACACGAGATCGGCCAGCGCTCGCGCGGCTCCAACCGGGGAGACGAGTCGGCTCCTCGCGAGCGAGATAGTCGACGTCGGCACGCCGAGCACGAGCCCCTCGGGAAGTCGGCGGAGGCCGTCGACCCAGACGGCCGCCGATCCAGCCGTCGGTGAGGTGAGTCGCTCGTCAAGGCCGACCGATCGGGCGAGAGTTAGCGCCTCGGGAACCCGTCGGAGGAACGCATCGGCCCCCTCGTCGACGCGCAGCCCGGCGAAGGTCGAGGTTTTGATGAGCCCGCCGGCGCGTCCCGAGCCGTCGAAGAGCGTCACCTCCACCCGGTCGCCACCAGCGACCGCAGCCTCATGGGCCGCGGAGAGGCCGGTGATGCCGGCGCCGATGACGGCGATCCGCGACGGCGATCCGCTCATCCGGCTGTTCCCCGCCCGGCTCAGCCCACCGAGATGACGCGGTCGGCGAGAGCGCCCATCACCGCGGCATCGTCGTTCACACAAGCGGTCCGAGCGAAGGCCAATCCTCGCGCCGCCGCTCGATTCGCCGCCTCGATGTCGAGGTCGTACAGCACTTCGAGGTGGTCGGCGACGAAACCGACGGCGCTCACCACCACACCGGGGACCGAACCCTCATCGGCGAGCGAGTCGATCACCTCGAGGATGTCGGGGCCGATCCACGGCTCGGGCGTCCGACCGGCGCTCTGCCAGGCGATCGACCAGTCGCGCCCCTCCTCGAGGCCGAGGCGCTCGGCCACGGCGACAGCCGTGGCGCGCAACTCGTCGGGATACGGATCGCCGCCGTCGATGATCCTCTGCGGCAAGGAGTGAGCGGTGAAGAGCACCCGTGACCCGGTGGGAACCGCCTCGAGTCGCCGTTCGAGATCGGCCGAGATGAAGTCGATGAACGCCGGTTCGGTCGCCCACGAATCGACCCCGCCAACCGGCACCCCAGCCGGTTCGGCGACCGCTCGTGCGCGGCCGAGATACTGGCCGATCGAGTAACTCGAGTAGTGCGGGGCGAGGACAAGGCCGACGATTCGTTCGACACCGTCAGCGAGGAGTGCCTCGGTGGCCTCCTCGATCTTGGGGTCCGCGTGCTTGAGTCCGAGATCGACCCGATACGTGTCAGGGGCCCGCTCGTCGAGCGCTGCCTGCAACGCATCGCGCTGCGCTTCGGTGAGTTGGGCGAGCGGGGAGATCCCACCGATCGCGTCGTATCGGGCCACGAGGTCGGCGAGAGCCTCCGGGGTCGGCGGTCGCCCCCGACGGATGTCGGTGTAGTAGGCCTCGATCTCCTCGGGATGCCTCGGCGTGCCGTAGGCCATAAGGAGGACAGCGGTGGTTCGGCTCATGAGTTGATCGTCCCATCGTCGAGGGTCGAGGGTCCACCGCTGCCCGAGTGCACGAGATCAACCACTGCGGCGAGCACCGCGGGATCGGTGTCGGGCTGGACACCGTGACCGAGGTTGAAGATGTGACCGGGGTGACCGGCGTTGTCGGCGAGCACCGACCGGGCGCCAGCGAGGGCCACGTCGTGTCCAGCCAGGACGAGCGCTGGATCGAGGTTCCCCTGAATCACCGTCTCGGGGCCGAGACGTCGACGGGCATCGGCGATTCCGGTACGCCAGTCGAGACCGATGACCGACGCGCCACAGGCCGCCATGTCCTCAAGGAGGTGGTCGCAACCGATACCGAAGTGGATGCCAGGCACCCCCGGATGCGTCTCGGCGAGTCGCGAGAAGACCTCGGTCGAGTGCGGCGCCACGAAATTCCGGTAGTCAGCGGGGGAGAGCGCTCCCGCCCAGGAGTCGAAGAGTTGGAACGCCCGCGCCCCATTAGAGATTTGGGTATCGATGAAGGCGACCGCCGACTGAGCGAGACGCTCCATGAGGCGGTGCCAAAGCGCCGGGTCGCCGTGCATCAACGCTTTCGTGTGGCGCCACGTACGGCTTGGCGCTCCCTCGATGAGATAGCTCCCGACGGTGAACGGAGCCCCGGCGAAGGCGAGCAAGGGCACCGCGGGATCGAGTTCCCGGGTGAGAATCCTCACCGTCTCGGCGACGTGCTCGACGAGATCCGGGGTCAACGGCGGCAGGCGGTCGAGATCACTGACTGAACGGAACGGCTGCTCGGCGACGGGCCCCGTACCCGGAGCCACATCGATGCCGAACCCGACCGCGTGGGCGGGCACGACGATGTCGGAGTACAGCACCGCCGCGTCGACCCCGTAGCGGCGCACCGGCTGCAGGGTGATCGCCGCCGCGTCATCTGGCCGCCCGATCGCGTCGAGGATCGAGCCGGGGCCGCGGACATCGCGGTACTCGGGAAGGTGGCGGCCGGCTTGGCGCATGAACCAGACGGGAGTGCGTCGGGGCCGGCGTCCCGTGGCCGCGTCGAGGAAGGGGACACCCAGCGACTCGGAGACGGTGGGCTCAGACATGGGGAAGGTGGACGATACCCCTGCCGGTAGAGTTGACGGACCCCCGAAACGGGTCCGACCACCGAGGGCCCGCTCCGGAACCCCCGAATATGACCGCACGACACCCCGACCTCCCCGAGGAACAGGCGTTCATCGACCACGCCTACGACTGCCTCGAGAACTCTCGCCAAGCCGCTTGGCGCCTGCGAGACCTCAACGAGGCCGACCTCGGCGGCACCTTCCAAGCGCGATTCGAGCGAAACGCCTTCGATGAGGCGCTGGTGAAACGACTCACGGACCTCGACCTCGGCGATGTCGCCCTCGTATTCGGCCGCATCGACCGGAACGACGAGCAGGAGGGCACCGAGAGTTTCCGCATCGGCCGCCTCGCCGTCGCCGACGACCAGAGCGAGCCGGTGGTGATCGACTGGCGCGCGCCCGTGGCCGAGCCGTTCTACCGGGCGACCGGCCGCGAGCCGATGGGATTGCTCCGCCGCCGGCACTTCGTGGTGGAGGGTCGCACCCTGCTCGGACTCGAGGACGAACTCTTTGGTGAGGGACACCTCGGACTCGGACACGACGATGGCCTCGACGGCGATCTCAGCTCCGAGACCAACGGCGGAGGGCCCACGCTCCGGGGTTACTCGACCCTGATCGCCTCTCTCGAGCGTGGTCGCACCGGCGCCCTTGGCGACATCGTCGCCACCATCCAAGCCGAGCAGGACGAGATCATCCGGTCGCCTCAGGCGGGGGTGCTCGTGGTGCAGGGTGGACCAGGCACCGGGAAAACCGTCGTCGCGCTCCACCGAGCCGCCTATCTGCTCTACACCCATCGGTTCCCCCTCGAGGACCAGGGCGTGCTCGTGATCGGCCCGAACCGCGTCTTCCTCCGCTACATCGAGCGCGTGCTGCCGTCGCTCGGCGAAGCGGGGGTCGAGCAGGTTGTGCTCTCCGACCTGGTGCCCGGCATTGGTGTCTCGGCGAGGGATTCCGCCGAGGTCGCCGCCGTGAAGGGTGATGCCCGCATGTCGCGGTTGATCGACCGCGCGGTCGACGACCGTGAGCGAGCGCTGCGCGACGACCTCGTGGTTCCGTTCCGATCGGGCTACCTGCGGGTCAGCGTCGAGGAATCGCGGCGGATCATCCGTCAGGCACGGCGGCGGAACCGCCGGCACAACGCGAGCCGGCGCATCGTCGAGAACGAGATGTGGGAGACCATGGCCGCTGGATGGCGCGCCGGTGACGCGAGCCCGTCGGAGGTGCGAGAGGCGATCCGGCGCCTCCCCGAGGTGCGCGAAGCGCTTGAGCGGATGTGGCCCGTGCTCACCCCCGGGCAACTCCTTCACGATCTGCTCGGCTCGCGAGCGCTGCTCCGCTCCGCCCTCACCGGCGCGGTCGAGGCCGACGAGGTCGAGCGCCTCGTCGATCTGCTTCACCGACCGCGTTCGGCCTCCCCGGCCGAAGTGCCGTGGACTGATGCCGACATCCCGCTGCTCGACGACGCCCGCGAAGTGCTCGGACCGATCCCGCACCGTGGAGAGATCGACCCGGCCGACGAGATCAGGACGTACGGGCACATCGTGGTCGACGAGGTCCAAGACCTGACCCCGATGGCGCTGCGCATGGTGTCGCGTCGCTCGCTCAACGGATCGATGACGGTCGTTGGCGATCTCGCCCAGGCGACCGGCGCCCTCGCCCCGGGCGTCTGGGAAGACGTGCTCGAGCACCTTCCGGATCGCCGGCCGGCTCGAGTCATCGGGCTGTCGGTTGGCTACCGAATTCCGCGCGAGATCATGGCTGTCGCTGATGTGGTGATGGAGGCGGCCGCGCCCGGTCTCCGACGACCTGAGTCGGTGCGCTCCGGAGGGGAGCATCCGAGGCTCGTGCCAGCCGTCGGCGACCTCGGATCCGCCGTTGCCGACGAGGTTGGGGCATCACTCGCCTCCCTTCCGAACGGCTCGATCGCGGTGGTCACCCCCGATTCCCTCGTCGATCGGATCGCTGAGGCCCTCGACTCAGCGGGGCTGGAGCACGGCCGAGCGGGAGTGTCCGGCCTCGATCGCCAAGTCACCGTCGTTCCGGTGTCGGTGGCCAAGGGTCTCGAACTCGACTCGGTGATCGTGGTTGAGCCGTCGCTCATCGTGTCGGAGACCCATCTCGGCCTTCGCGCGCTCTACGTCGGCCTCACCCGATCGACCCGCCGGCTCGCGGTGGTCCATTCCGAGCCGATCCCGCCGTCGCTCGAGATGGGGTTCTCCTCGCTCGCCGCTCAGGCCGGGTAATCGGCGCTCAGGTCGTCGAGCAGTTTCCAGCCTTTGCTGACATCGGCCGGACGGTTCCGCTCGACACCGCTGCGAACGAGATCGACCGCTTGGGAAAACCCGAAAAGTCGGTCGGGTTGCTCGGCGCGGATGATGTCCTCGATGAGCGACCAGTCGGCCTCGAGGTCGTCGAGCATGGAGGCGGCGCGCTCTCGGTCATCGGCGACGACCTCAGAGATCTCACGGGCATGGAGTGCGAAGAGTTCGAGGGTGGCCACGAAATCGCGTGATCCGCTCTCGTCCGTCGGAGCTGGGTCCGGCGTTTCGGCTGAAGTGTCGGCGCTGTCGGTGTTCTCGTCGGGAACGGAGTCGATCAGGCTCGTGTCGATGTACGTCTCGCCGCAGGCCGCGACCGGTCCGAGCGCGAGCGCGAACACGAGGAGGAGGGGTGAGCGCGACATGCTGGGATCAGCCAGTGACGAGGATGCGCTCGGAGGCGAACGCGCCGACGCCAACGTGGCGCCCCTCGATCTCGATGGTGATCGTGCCGTCGGGAGAGGTAGCCGTCACCGTGCCGCTGTAGCCCGGCTGGATGGAGCTCTCCTCCAAGAACTCGAGCAGACCGGGGGTGAACTCGAGTTCCTCAGGGATCCGCCGAACGGTGAACCGCGTGCCGACCGACGCCTCAGCGAGGGGGCGCACATCGGGAGCCACATAGTCAGAGCCGGGGATCGGGTTGCCGTGCGGGCAGGTCGTCGGCGAACCGAGGAGGCGGTCGAGGGCCTCCTCCACGCTGTCGGACATGATGTGCTCCCATTTACCGGCCTCGTGGTGGGCCTCGGCCCACGACAGACCGAGCGTGTCGGTGAGGAACCGCTCCGCGAGCCGATGACGACGCACCACCCGCTGGGCCAATTCAACTCCGCTTGGTGTGAGCGCGATTCCACCATCGGTGTCGATCAAGCCCTCGGCGGAAAGCCGACGGATCATCTCGCTGACCGCTGGACGGCTCACGTTCAGGCGCTCGGCGATTCGAGCCTGAATGACCTCGACGTCATCCTCATGGAGTTCGAAGATGCACTCGCAGTACTCCTCGAACGCAGGATGGTGCTCACCCGGCGCCGGCATGGTGCGAGCCTAGACCGGGTCGGCTGAGAGGGGTCACCCGAGCAGCGTCGCTCAGAGCGCGTCGGCGCCGACGGGGCTCGACTGGTCGATCGAGCGCAGCCCACCCCAAGCGAGGCCGGCGACCACGGTGGCGATCACGTCCGGATCGAAGTCATCGCCGTGATCGATGAGCCGTCGGCTCACCCCCTCAGCGAGGCCGACGATCCCGTGGGCGACCGTTCGCCGGTGCTCATCGGGCATGTCGACAGCGATCAGCGGGATGATCGCCGTGGCGACCTCGGAGGTGATGCGACGCACCCGGTCGCTGAACGCGTCCTCGTGGCGGGCGGTGCCGCCGAAGAGCAGCCGGAAGCCGTCGTGGTCGTCGGCGACCCATCGGAAGTAGGCGCGGAACCCGGCGACGGTCTGCGAGCGCCCGTCGCTCTCGACTGAGGTGGCCGCGGTGATCGCCGTGTGCATCCGGTGGCCCACCTCGTCGAGGAGCGCGGTGAAGAGCTCCTGTTTGGAATCGAAGTGCTGGTAGAGCACCGGCTTGGTGACCCCGGCCGCCTCGGCCACATCGTTCATCGAGGCCCCATGGAACCCGGATCGGGCGAACACCTCGAGGGCGCAGGCGAGGATCTGCTCGCGGCGCTCGATGGCCGGCAGACGGGTCGAACTCATGAGGTGGCCATGCTACGAGGGAGGGGTCTCAGCCGCCCGCTCGGCGTCCTCGCGGTCGGCGGCCTTCACCGCGTAGCCGAGCACGATCGAGGGGGCGAGCAGCACGAACGACACGAGGAGCGAGGCGATAACGGCACCGGCCAGCGCGGAGGAGAAACCGACCGCGAAGGCGATGACGAAGAGCGCTACCGAGAGCGCGAGCACGAGATAACCGACGCGGTTCGCCAGCAGGGTCCACCGTTCCACCGCGCGCCGGCGGCGCAGGACGGGATCCTCGGGCGTCGGCGGCTCGACTCGTTCGGACATAGGGTTCGATCATGCTACGGACCGAACGGAGACCGGGACCTGTGCGCGACGTGTTGGTGGTCACCGTCGATCGTCCGGAGCGCCGCAACGCCCTCGACCTCACGACCGTTCGCGAACTTCGGGCGGTGGCCGGCGATACGACCGTGGGAGCGGTGGTGCTGACCGGTGCGCCACCGGCGTTCTGCGCAGGCGCCGACCTGACCGGCGTCGACTCCGAGGAGTTCGGCGGCGAGTTGAGCGCCATGCTTGAGGCATGGGACCGCTGGCCGGCGGTTCGTATCGCGGCGATTGATGGCCCCGCCCTAGGGGCTGGAACTCAACTCGCGCTCGTCTGCGATCTGCGGGTCGCGTCGGCGGGCAGCGAGTTCGGGATACCCGCCGCTCGGCTCGGCCTGGCGGTCGATCAGTGGACGGTTGATCGTCTGGTCGATGAGTTCGGTTGGCCGGTCGCGCGGTCGATCCTGCTCACCGCTGAACGGGTGGATGCTGAGACGCTCCATCGGATGGGCGCGATCCACCGACTCGGATCGCTCGACGATGCTGTGGGCTGGGCGGAGGAGATCGTTCGACTCGCCCCGCTGTCGCTCGACGCGCATCGCGCGGCCCTTCTCGAGGCTCGTCGTCGGCCCGCTCGCGACCTCGCGGTCGACGCGATTCGGGCGCTCGCCTGGGCCAGTGAGGACGCGGTCGAGGGGCGCACTGCGTTCGCTGAGCGCCGCCCCGCGCGCTTCACCGGCCGCTGATCACGCCAACGCGCTCAGAGATCTGGCGGGAGCAGCCGGTTGACGTTCTCGTAGACGAAATAGAGCAGGACCAGTCCGGGGATCAGGCCATAGGCGAGACCCACCAGATGGCTCTTGCGCCGACGACTGATCCTCAGCACCATCCAGACGAGGACGGCCAAGGCAGCGCCCCAGGCCGCGACGTGCCAGAGGGCGGCCGGATCATGGAACCAGCCGCGGGCGAAGGCATCGGCGATCGGTGCTGGGGGAGGGGTGGAGTCGGAGATCGATGGCGCCACAGCCGGTGTCGTGCTGATGGGCGTTGCGCTGGCGAGCGTCGTGCTCGTCGCGATGTTGCTGGTCGGGTTCGCGTTGGCGGGTGCCGTGATCGAGGCGACGGGAACCGGCTCCTCCGAGGCGACCGCGACAGGGTCACCCCACAGCGCGGTCCCGCGGTAATCGGTGGCAAATCCGACCGCGTCTGAGCGTTCAGGATCGAGTTCGGCGTGGACGATGATCCGCTGCGCCGCCGACCATTTCGGATGACAGGAGGTGAGGGTCAGCGTGGCTCGCGAACGATCGACCGTTGAGACCACCTGGTAATCGGAGGGCAGCACGATGTTGATGTCACTCACCACATAGGTGAAGCGTCCTTGATCGGTCGTCACAACGATGTCGTCGCCGACCACCAACTGGTCGACGTCATGAAAGGGCTGGCCGTAGGTCGTGCGGTGGCCGGCGATCGCCGCGTTGCCGAACTGGCCCGGTAACGGGGTGTCGGGGAAGTGACCGGGCCCGAGGCGAAGCTCCTCGACGCCAATTCCCGCCACCACGATGTGGTCGGTTCCGATCGTCGGCATCTCGAGCCGTGCGAGCGGATCGCCGGGCAGGAACGGTTCGACTGGGGTCACGGTGACGCTCGGTCCAACAGCGGCTGTCACCGGTACCTCGGTTGACGTCGTGCTCGTCTCAGCCCCCGTGATGTCCTGAGTGATGCTCGTCGGAGTTGGGGCGCCGGTGGATGTCGGGACAACCGTCTCGTCAACCGTCGCCACCGGGGCAACCTCGTCCACCTCGACCGGCGCGAACCGCTCGTCGAGACGCTCACGGAGATCGGCTTGGGCGCGGGCTGTCTCGATACCGGTTCCCCAGAGCTGGTAGCCGACGAACCCGAGCATGAGGAGACCAACCACCACCAGGGTGCGTCCGAGAAGGCCGACCGCCCAACGCCAGTCGTGAGGTTCCGGCGGGAGATCCCAACGGGCGCGACGAGACGCCCGCCACGACCGCCACAGATCGGCGCCTCGAGATCGGTGACCCCGTCGGACAGCGCGCACGGCGAGTTCTCTCGGAGGCGGCGTCGGACGCCGGTTCGGTTCGAGCCGTCGCTGGGACCGCCGGTTCACGGAATCGAACCTACCGGTGAGCGCCCACCGGTCTGGAGTGCCGGCGGGGCGGGGTCGGCGTAGCGTGACGGGACCATGGACGGATCCGGCGGGACTCCAGCGGGCGACGCGACATCGGGCGCTGCGGCGGTCGAGATGAACGGCGTGATCGCTCTGCTCGGAGGCTTCCCCGCCCTCTCGGGGCTTGACCTCACCGTCGCACACGGTGAGGTGGTGCTCGTGGCGGGGCCCAACGGCGCGGGGAAGACCACCTTGCTCAACGTCTGCGGGGGACTGGTGCCGGTGGCGCGAGGCAGCGCGCATGTGCTCGGCGTCGACCTCACCGGCGACCGCGCTGCCCTCCGGCATCGCGTTGGCCTCCTCGGCCACCGCAACGGCCTGTACGGCGACCTCACCGTCTCGGAGAACCTCACGTTCTGGTCCGATCTCGTCGGGGCGACCCCCGAGGAGACCGCCCGCTCGGTCGAAGCCGCCGGCCTTGCCGGGAGGCTCGCCGACGTCAAGGTGACGGCGCTCTCCGCCGGACAACGGCGCCGTACCGCCCTCGCCGTGCTGCTCATCCGCCGTGCCGAACTCTGGTTGCTCGACGAACCACACGCCGGCCTCGACCCGGACGGCCGAGGCGAGCTCGATGCGCTCATCCGGCTCGCCGCCACGTCCGGTGTGACCGTCATGCTCGCGAGCCACGACCTCGATCGGAGCCGTGACCTCGCTGACCGCGAGATCACTGTGGTCGGCGGCGCCGTGGTGGAGGCGGCATGAGCGCGGGTCGTCTCCGAGCGGCGAGGAGGATCGCCGTCAAGGATCTCCTCGTGGAACGGCGGTCACGGGTGCTCGTGAACCAGGTGCTCCCATTTTCTGGTCTCGTGATGGTCGTGTTCGCCTTCGCCCTCGGGACCGGCGGCGTGCTCGAACGGGCCGCCCCCGGACTCATGTGGCTCGCCGTCCTCTTCTCGACGCTGATCACCGTGCAGCGATCGTTCGCCATCGAGACGGCCGACGGCGCTCTCGAGTCACTCCGCGTCGCCGGTATCGACCCCGTGGCGCTGTTCCTCGGCAAGGCCGCGGCCCTCGCCGTGGAGCTCATTGCGCTGATCACCGTGCTCCTCGGCCTCGCGGTCGTCCTCTACGGCGCGGAACCCCGGGCGGAGGGAGTCGTGCTACTCGTCACAACCGCGATCTCGGCAACGTGCGGACTGGCCGCCCTCGGTACCATCTACGGAGGCCTCGCAGCCGGTGGTCCGGGCCGGGAGACACTGCTCCCCCTGCTCATCCTTCCGGTGGCGGCGCCCGTCCTGATCGGGGCGACGAGAGGTGTTGAGGCAGCGCTCGGAACCGACCGGACGGCGGTGTCGGAGGGGTGGCCCTGGGTAGGGCTGCTCACCGTCTTTGCCGTGGCGGTTGGGGTGAGCGGGGCTCTCGCCTTCGGAACCCTGATCGAGGACTGAGCAGCGAGAGAAACCGATGACCCCCACCACCTCCCCGCAGCCAACCGCTCGTCGCGCCACCGGAACCCGAGCGACCCGAGTGCTCGGCATTGTCACGTTGGTGATGCTCGGCTGGCTGCTCCTCTTCGGGCTCGTCCTCTCGCCCGCCGATATCGACCAGGGCGACGCCGTACGCATCATGTACGTGCACGTCCCGACGGTCTGGCTCGCCTACCTCGCCTTCATCGTGACCGCGGTGTGCTCGGGCCTCTATCTCTTCGGCCGACGTCACTCTCTCGGATTCGACCGCGTCGCCGGGGCGAGCGCCGAGATCGGCGTCGTGTTCATGGCACTCACCCTCATCAGCGGATCGCTCTGGGGTCGCATCACCTGGGGCGTCTACTGGCAGTGGGACGCGCGGCTCACCACGACCGCCCTGCTCTTCGTCACCTACATCGGCTATCTCGCTGTGCGAGGACTCGAAGGCACCAGGGAGCGTCGCGCGCGCCGGAGCGCGGTGATCGGCCTGCTCGCCGTCGTCGAGATCCCCCTCGTGCACTGGAGTGTCCGTCTCTGGAGGAGCCTCCATCAGGAGGCGACCATCCTCGACACCGACCTCGATGTCGATATCGATGGTCTCATGCTGTTCACGCTTTTCAGCGGTGTGGTCGCGTTCACCCTGCTGTTCGTTTGGCTGCTGCTCCACCGCACCCGCACCATCGCCCTCGATGACCTCCTCGCCAGCCGCGGCCTCGACCGAGCGATCGCCGAGCGCCGCTCCGAGGTGACCTCGAGCGGATCCATCGGAGGCGGATCGTGACCGCTGTGCTCGCCATGCGCGACGCCGGCTTCATTCTCGGCGCCTACGCCGCCACGGTCGTGGTGATCGGCTCGTTCGCCCTCTGGGTGCTGCGCGCCGGCCGACGCTCAGGTCGGCTCGTCGACGATGAGGAGAAGTACTGGACGTGACTTCGCCCGACCTGTCCCCCCGGCCGGTCGAACCCGTCGTTGGACGCCGCCGTCGGCGGGTGTTGCCCTCTCTCGTGCTCGTCGCCGCGATCCTCGCCGGTGGGGTCGTCGTGACCCGTTTCCTCACCTCGGCCGTCGACTACTACTGCAACGTCGATGAGGTCGGGCTTCGTGAGGGATGCGACCGCGATCGACGCCTCCGCCTGCAAGGAACCGTCACCGAGGGATCGGTCGAGACCGACGGGCTCACCACCAGCTTCGACATCGAGTTCGACGACGTCACCATCGGCGTCGATTACGACGGCGAACCCGGCGGGATCTTCAAAGAGTGCATCCCGGTCGTGGTCCACGGCTATTTCGACTCCTCGAACGATCGCTTCATGGGCGACCGCGTCGAGGTGAAGCACTCCGACGAGTACGTCAGCGTGAACGACGCGCGCCTCACCGAGGCACGGGAGTCGGCGTGCCAGCCCTCAGCCTGAACCTCGCCCTCGGGAACGCCGGGCTCCTCATCACCCTCGTGGCCGCCTCGGTCGGGGCCGCAGCCGGGGCCGTGGCGCTCATCGGAGGCAACCGTCGCGCGGTTGCTCAGACCTACCTCTTCGCCTGGCCGGTGCTCATCGGCACCGTGCTGTCGGTGGTGATGATGCAGAGAGCGCTCGCCCAGCGCGACTACTCGATCGAGTTCGTCCAACAGGTCGGATCATCGACGACACCGACGCTCTACAACGTCGCCGCGATGTGGAGCGCCCTTGAGGGATCGATCCTGCTGTGGGTGCTCGTGCTCGCGGCCTTCACGGCGGCGGTTGCCCTGCGCTTCCGGGCGCGCCGCGACGACCCGCTCGTGGCCTGGGCGCTCGTCGTGATGTACGCGGTCACCACGTTCTTCGCGCTGATCTCCTTCGGTCCGGCCTCACCGTTCCGGGAAGGTCCCGGGGTGCCGATCGGCTTCGACGGCCCTGGGCCGAACCCCCTCCTTCAGAACCACATCCTCGTGCTCTTCCACCCGCCGATCCTGTACCTCGGCTATGTCGGCTTCACCGTGCCGTTCGCCTTCGCGATCGCGGCGCTGGTCACCGGCCGAGTTGGCGAAGGCTGGTTGCTCGAGACCCGGAGATGGGCACTGTTCTCATGGGGCTTCCTCACCATTGGCATCCTCCTCGGAGGCTGGTGGAGCTACGAGGTGCTCGGATGGAGCGGCGTGTGGGCTTGGGACCCGGTCGAGAACGCGAGCCTGCTTCCCTGGCTCACCGGCACCGCGTACATCCATTCGGTCCTCGTTCAGCAGCGACGCGGAATGCTGCGCGTCTGGAACCTCTCGCTGCTCGTTGCCACCTTCTCGCTGACGATCCTCGGCACCTTCTTAACCCGCTCAGGCATCATCAACAGCGTCCACGCCTTCGCCGCCGGCGAAGTCGACGGTTACCTGCTCGGGTTCTTCGCGCTCGTGGTTGCCGTGTCGATCGGGCTGATCGGCTGGAGAGGCCATCG
>Ga0255751_10002354_pt1 | contig 17648 bp, 13 predicted proteins | sample 071ome_20_FD_179951 | JGI IMG/M metagenome (GOLD analysis project Ga0255751, IMG submission 179951) | Coastal salt marsh microbial communities from the Groves Creek Marsh, Skidaway Island, Georgia - 071412BT metaG (version 2) | ecosystem: Environmental > Aquatic > Marine > Intertidal zone >...
GGCGCCGGATCCCCCAAGAGCCGAAGCGGGAGATAGAGCGTCATCGCACCGCTCGTCGCATATGCCCCGTGGGACGAGAACTCGTCGACGGTGGCGTTCACCATTGACCCTTCCGGATGGCGTCTCCGGAACGCATTCCACGCGGCACGCGGATTCGAACCCGGACCGACCGGCTCGGACGTCGTCGATACACGCGCGTTCGACGTTTTCGCGACCTTTTTGGCAACCCGTTTGGCGGGCTTCTTGTCGGATTTCGTCTTCGGTTCGGTCTGCTTCGGTTTGGTCTGCTTCGGTTCGGCGTTCTCTGCTGTTGCTTGAGCTCGGCGGCTCACCGGTCCGCGAACCGGGGCGCGCGGCACGAAGATCCACCCCACACCAGGGATCGGCTTTCCGCCGATCAGGCGACCCTCGTCGAACAGCCACCCGAACGTGCCGTGGAACTCCTGGAACGAATCATTGGAAAGGACCACCGCCTGGGCCCGGTCGGCGACCTGCAAGATGAAGGTGTCGCCCCGTCCGATCACACCTGCTGGCGGCGTGATGATCTCGTTCGCATCGATTGCGGCTCGTACCGCGTTCTGCTCTGCCTTCGCCACCCGGTGCTCGAACGATGCATCGACAATGACGGTCACGATGTCGAACGCATGCTCGGACGTGAACGTGGCCACCGCCTCGCGCAATTGTTGGAGACTCGGCTCCGCTCGGCTCTCGGTGGCGATGTTGGAACCGTCCACGACGGCGTGCTTGGGCATGGGGGTCAGTCAAGCAGGTGAAGCCGTGGTGCCGGTGATTAGGGTGCTCGATGTGATCCGAGCGGTGCTCTTCGACTTCGGTGGCGTGATCCTGTCGAGCCCGTTCGAGGCTTTCAATCGGTACGAGGCGGAAGCGGGATTGCCGCGTGACACGATCCGGCAGATCAACGCCATGAATCCCGATACCAACGCATGGGCGCACTTCGAACGCGGTGAAGTCTCGGTTGCCGGCTTCAAGGAACGTTTCGAGGCCGAGGCGAGGGCGCTCGGCTTCGACGTCGATGCGCAACGGGTCGTCGACGCGTTGCGGGGTGTGATTCGACCCGCCATGGTCGAAGCGCTCCGCCGTTGTGCTGCGAACTTCAAAACGGCGATGCTCACCAACAACTTCAAGCCCCCGTCCGGCTCGGGGACCGAAGCAATGGTCACGCAACCGGCGATCGACGGCGATGGCCAACCACTCGACGAGATTCACGCGCTGTTCGACGAGATCATCGAGTCGAGCGTCGTGGGCGTGCGAAAGCCCGAGCCGCGCTTCTACGAGATCGCCTGTGAGCGGCTCGAGGTCGAACCGGTCGAGTGTGTGTTTCTCGATGATCTCGGAATCAACCTGAAACCGGCGAGGGCAATGGGCATGCGGACCATCAAGGTGGTCGACCCGGACGTTGCCCTTGTCGAATTGGAGACGATCACCGGTCTCGACCTTCGTTGAGGCAACGGCCCCGATGTCAACCGAGCGCTTCGTCGAGCAGAACCTCGAGTTCTTGACCGTGAACGGCTGCTGAGCCGCAGGCTGGTGAGCCGGACTCGAAGCGGCTCACCCGATGGATGTCGTGGGTTGCGCCGTGCGCCTCGTAGAGACGCCCCTTGATCGCATTCCACGGTCCCATGTTTTCCGGCTCCTCCTGCACCCACCGGATGTCGCGGGCGTTCGGATAGGCGTCGAGTTGCTGCTTCACTGCCTCGAACGGCCACGGATAGAGCTGCTCGACCCGGGCGATCGCAACGTTGGCCTTGCGCCTGTCGCGTTCGGCCATGAGATCGAACGCAACCTTCCCCGAGCAGAAGATGACCCGTTCGACCATGTCTGCCGGTGGTGGATTGACGTCACCCAGCAACTCTTCGAAGGTGCCCGACGTGAGTTCGCTCACTGGAGAACGCGAGTGCTTCGACCGCAGCAACGACTTCGGGGTAAACACCACCAGCGGAGTCGACACCGACTGCATCGACTGGCGGCGGAGCAGGTGGAAGAACTGGCTCGCAGTCGTGGCGTTGCAGACCGACATGTTGTCCTCGGCCGCCAGCAGGAGAAACCGTTCGATTCGGGCCGACGAGTGCTCGGGCCCCTGGCCCTCGTAGCCATGGGGGAGCAGCATCACCAGACCGCAGTCCTGGTTCCATTTGTCCTTCGCAGCCACGATGAACTGATCGATGATGATCTGGGCGCCGTTGGCGAAATCGCCGAACTGGGCTTCCCACAGGACCAGTGCGTTCGGGTTGGCGATCGCATAGCCGTACTCGAACCCCAGTGCGGCGTACTCGCTCAGCAAGGAGTCGTAGACCCAGAACTGGGTGGTGTCGCCGCCGGTGAGTGTCGCCAGCGGGACGTACTCACTGCCGGTTTCGTAATCGACGAGCGTCGAGTGACGGTGACTGAAGGTGCCGCGCCGGGTGTCCTGACCTGCCAGGCGAACCGAGGTTCCCTCGAGCAACAGGCTTCCGTAGGCCATCGCCTCACCCAGTGCCCAGTCGATCTCGCCGCTCTCGAACAAGGTGTCGCGGGTGGCGAACTGCTGGGCCAGCTTCGGGTGCATCGTGAACCCGTCGGGTTTCGACGAAAGAGCTGCGTAGATCGTGTCGATGGTGACTCGGTCGACTGCCGTGTCGAGGTGAGGCAGTACTCCTGCTCCCGCAGTGGGCAAGTGGGCTCTGTCGCCGCTGTGAGCCGTTTCTCGGGTCTGATCGAGTGCAGATTGCAGCCGGGCCCGGAAGTCGGCAAGGGCCTCCTCGGCCTCGTCAGGGCTCAGGTCACCGCGCTTCACCAACGAGTTGGTGTAGAGCTCGCGGACGCTCGGTCTCGCATCGATACGCCGGTACATCTCGGGGAGCGTGTAGCTCGGATCGTCACCCTCGTTGTGGCCGTGGCGCCGATAGCAAATCATGTCGATCACGACGTCCTTGTTGAACGCCTGGCGATACTCGAATGCCAGGCGCGCGACGCGCACGCACGCCTCAGGGTCGTCGCCGTTCACGTGGAAGATCGGTGCCTGGATCATCTTCGCCACGTCGGTCGAGTACTGCGACGACCGCGCTGCGTGCGGAGCTGTCGTGAAACCGACCTGGTTGTTGATGATCACATGAACGCACCCACCGACCCGGTAGCCACGAATCTGCGACAGGTTGAGTGTTTCGGCGACCACACCCTGGCCGGCAAAGGCCGCATCTCCGTGCAGCAGCAGGGGCAATACGGGGTACTCGCCGAAGCCGTCCCCGGGCTGGATGAGGTCCATTTGGGCGCGTGCCATACCGAGGACGACGGGATTGACTGCTTCGAGATGCGAGGGGTTGGCGGCCAGTCGTATCGGGAGGTCGGCTCCGTTGCGGCTGGTGAACGTTCCGCTCTGGCCCAGGTGATATTTCACATCACCGGAACCCATCGTCATGTTGCCGACACCTTGGCCCTCGAACTCTGAAAAGAGTTGTCCGTAGGTTTTGCCAACGATGTTGACGAGCACGTTGAGCCGACCTCGGTGGGCCATACCGATGATCGCCTCGGCCATCCCGTCGTCGGCGGCCGCACCGAGCAGCGCGTCGAGCAGCGGGATGGTTGACTCGGCACCCTCGATCCCGAAGCGCTTCTGGCCGACGTACTTCGTGCCGAGGAAGACTTCCAGCGCCTCAGCGGCGTTCAGCCGCTCGAGGATGTGTCGTTGCTCGTCAGGTTGAACCGCACGATCGGCTCCCTCGAGTCGTTCCTGTATCCAGCGCTTTTCTGCCGGATCCTGGATGTGCATGTACTCGACGCCGACGGTGCGACAGTACGCATCGCGCAGGACACCGAGCAGGTTGCCGAGCGACATGCGTTCCTCGCCTCCGACCCGGGCGTAGATCCCGGTTGCGCTTCCGGTGAGGAACTGGCGGTCGAGGTCCCAGATGGTGAGGTCGTAGGTCGCCGGATCGAGCTCCGGGTGCATCATCGGTTCCTTGACCGCCAACGGATCGAGATCGGCGATCAGGTGACCTCGGACCCGATACATGTTGATCAGCTGGTTGACTTTGGCCTGCTTCTCGAGCAGCGACGACTCACGGTCGATGGGGTTGATGTCGCGCCGCCACTTCACCGCCTCGTACGGCACACCCATCGAGCGGAACACCTCGACGTAGAAGTTGTCCTCGCCGAGCAGGAGCTCGTGGACCTTCCGCAAGAACATGCCCGACTCGGCACCCTGAATGACTCGGTGGTCGTACGTCGACGTCAGCGTGATGACCTTCGACACGCCCAGATCGGCCAGCGTCGCCGGATCGGCAGCCTGGAACTCGGTGGGGAAGTCGATCGAGCCCACCCCGACGATCAGGCTCTGACCCTGCATCAGGCGGGGCACCGACTGCAGCGTGCCGATCGTTCCGGGGTTGGTGAGGCTCACCGTCGTGCCGGTGAAGTCGTCGACGCCGAGTTTGCCGTCCCGGGTCTTTCGAATCAGCTCCTCGTACGCCTCGACGAACTGTTCGAAGTCGAGCGTGTCGGCCATCTTGATGCACGGAACCATGAGGGTGCGGGTCCCGTCGGGCTTTTCGAGGTCGACAGCGATCCCGAGCCCGACGTGTTCGTTGCGCAGCAACATCGGCTTGCCGTCATGGGTCGTTGTGTAGGTGTTGTTCATCGCCGGCATCGAGTCGGCAATGGCGCGAACAACGGCGTACCCGATCAGGTGCGTGAACGAGATCTTGCCGCGCAGCTTGCGGGCCAAGAAGCCGTTGATGACCTTGCGGTTGACCTCCAACAACTTCGCCGGTACCTGGCGAAACGATGTGGCGGTCGGCACCTCGAGACTCGCCTCCATGTTTGCTGCGATGCGTGCCGCTGCGCCGCGAATCGGTTCACCCTCGGGTTCTGAGGAGTTCCCGTCGATCGTCGGCGGGTCGGTGGGGTCCTTCACCACCGGTCCTTCCTTCGTCTGCAGGGCGGGTTCGGGGACCGGCATCACCGGCTTTGCCACCTCGATCGAGTTGACCTCGATGGTCGAAGCCGCCGAAGGTGCCGACGCGGCGACCCCATTGGCTGCCTCGCCCTCGAACAGGGCCCGCCATTCAGGAGCAACCGAGTTTGGGTCGAGCGCCCACTGCGCTCGCATCTCGTCAGCCATCCAGGCGTTCGGGCCGAGATCAGAAGGGTCGTTGATGGACACGCGCCACAGCATACGAGCCGACCGCGGTATGGTCCGACGGGTGCGGATCGCGACGTGGAATGTCAACTCCTTGAACGCCCGAGTCGGCCGGGTCGAGCGCTGGTTGGAGACCTTCGAACCCGATGTGTTGTGCTTGCAGGAGACCAAGCTTGCCGACGATGCATTTCCGGCACTCACCTTCGAGGCGCTCGGCTACGAGTCCTTCCACCATGGGCAGGGTCAATGGAACGGCGTGGCGATCCTCAGCAAGGTCGGCCTCGACGACCCGATCGGTGGGTTCGGTGACGGTGCCGACCCTGACGTCGATGCTCGGATCGCCTGGGCGACATGCGGAGGTGTCCGCGTCGCCAGCTGCTACGTCCCCAACGGCCGGTCGCTCGACCACGAGCACTACCAGTACAAATTGCGATGGCTCGATCGACTTGCAGCCGATCTCGACGGGCAGTGCGACCCGGCCGACGATGTTGTGGTCGTGGGTGACTACAACATCTGCCCGGCCGACATGGATTGCTGGGACCCGAAGGCGTTCGCAACGCAGACACACACCAGCCAGGCCGAGCGCGACAAGCTCGCTGCGCTCGAAGCGTGGGGCCTGGTGGACGTCTTTCGTGAACACCATGACGCCGATCGTCTCTATTCGTGGTGGGACTACCGCGGTGGCAACTTCCACAAGAAGATGGGCTTGCGAATCGATCTGCTCATGACCACGCGATCCGTCGCTGATGCAACGCGCGTGGCGCTGATCGATCGCAACGAACGCAAGGGTCCCAAAGACGACCCACCCTCCGATCATGCTCCGGTCTTCATCGACGTGGAGCGCTGAGGCGTGCTGATCCCGCTCGACGAGCATCAACTCCTCGTCTTTTGGACGCAGCTGCTGCTCCTCGTCGCCTTTGCCCGGCTGTTCGGCGAGATCATGCGTCGGGTCAACTTGCCGTCCGTCATCGGTCAACTGGCCGCTGGCGTCGTCCTCGGCCCGTCGATCTTCGGCAGGGTCTGGCCCGACGGCTTCCACTGGTTCTTGCCCGACGACGAAATCCAGTCCGGTGCGCTCTACGCCGTGTCCTGGCTCGGTGTCGCGCTGTTGTTGATCACCGCCGGATTCGAGACCGACCTCGGGCTCATTCGTCGCCTCGGCAGGGCCGCTGCGCTCGTCGCCGGTTTCTCGCTCTTCGTTCCACTCGTCGGTGGCCTGATCGTCGGCGAACTCCTGCCCGAGGAGTTCGTCGGTGCCGAGTCCGAGCGTCTGGTGTTCGCACTCTTCGTCGCCGCTGCACTCTCGGTGTCGGCGCTCGCCGTGATCGCCAAGATCCTCAGTGAACTCGGCCTGATGCGTCGTGACTTCGGTCAGATCACTGTCGCAGCGGGCATGGCGAACGACGTGGTCGGTTGGGTGATGCTGGCGATCTTTGCCGGCTTTGCGACCTCGGGTGCGGTCTCGCTCGGTGGCATCACGAAGACGGTCGGTGGTCTGGTCGTCTTCGTGATTCTGGCGATGACCGTGGGCCAGCGCGTCGTCGACCGCGCCCTGCGGTACGTTCGCCGAAACGGTCCGAACATCCCGGGTGCGATGACCGTCGTCATCGCCACGATGCTGATCTATGGCGTCGCCACCCAGGCCCTCGGGATCGAGGCGGTGCTCGGCGCCTTCGTTGCCGGTGTCGTGCTTCATCGCTCACGGTTCCAGCAACAGGAGGTGCTGCACCATGTCGAGTCGATCACCGACAGCTTTCTCGCCCCTGTCTTCTTCGCGACCGCCGGCCTCCGGGTAGATCTGACGCTGCTCGGTGAAGGCGATGCCCTGCAATGGGCGTTCGTCGTGGTGCTGGTTGCGATCGTCGCCAAGTTCGCCGGTGCATTCATCGGCGCCCGACTGGCCGGTCAGTCTCGTCGCGCTGCGTCGGCGCTCGGTGCCGGCCTCAATGCCAGAGGCGCTTTGGAGATCGTCATCGCATCGGTCGGTCTGTCGCTGGGCGTGTTCACCGAGACGGCATACACGGTCATCGTGATCGTGCCGCTCGTGACATCGATCTTTGCCGCCGTCAGCTTGCGGATCGTCGTTCGTGATTGGCGAGGCAGCGACGAAGAGCAGGAGCGACTCGACCGCGAAGAGGCGCTGTCGAGAAACCTCGTGGTCAAGTCGTCTCGGATCCTGCTGCCGTCGCAGGGGCATCCCGCATCGATCGCCGCAGCGCAGATCGTCCAGTTCGCGTGGCCGAAGGAAGCGCCGGCGACGATTCTCACTGTCGGGGGAGGAGAACAGGTCGACGTCGATGTACTGAGAGCCGTTCTCGACGAGCGCGAGGTCGACCACGCACGGGCGCAGGGTCCTGGCGTCGCCGCTGCGATCGTCACCGAGTCGAAGCTCGGCTACGGCGTGGTCGTTGTCGGTGTCGCTGCCCGCCACGAAGGTGTGCTGTATTCGCCGATGGTCGACGAGATGCTCCTCGATGCCGTCACTCCTGTCGTGATCGTGCGCCGAGCACGAGGCCTGGAGCGGCCACTCCCAGCCGCGTTCTCTCGGGTGATCGTGCCGGTGACCGGCACGCGGTCGTCTCGGTCGGCACAAGAGGTTGCCTTTGCGATCTCGACCCAGCTCGGTACCGAAGTGGTGCTCTCGCACGTCGTCGATCGCGTCAACGAGTTGCCCCGCATCTTCGCCCGCCGGAATCCGGTCGACGATCCTGTCCACACGGCGGCGGTATCGATGATGGCCCGTGCTGTCGAGCGGGCGAACCAAGCAGGGATCGATCCGCGCGAACTCATCCGGGACGGACGCTCGGCCGGGGAAGCGCTCGTCCAGGTGGCTCGATCCGAGGAGGCCGACCTCGTCGTCCTCGGTGCTCAGCTCCGCAACGTCGACGGCCGGCCCTTCCTCGGCCGAACCGTCGAGACCGTGCTCGAGCGTTGCGACGCCACCGTGGTCGTCGTGGCGCAGCCCCGCCAGCGTGCCGAAGACGGCCGCGACTAGCTAGTCGTCGAGGCAGGTGATTTCCAGCAGCTTGAGGCCGAAGCGTCGAGCGCGGCTCTGGCCCATCCCGTCGATGGCAGCGAGCTCGTCCATGCGGCAGGGACGCTCGATCGAGAGTTGCTCGACGGTCCAGTCCGACAGCACGGCGGTCGGTGCGACGCGGGCCCGTTCTGCAGCGTCCTCGCGCCACAACAACAACTGGTCTCGGACATGGTCCCGTTCGGTGCGATCCGTCACGGTCAGGTCGGTCTCGGGAACGGCTGCGATTTTTGCCCGGAGATTTGCAATCGAGGGGCGTTCGTCGGGAAGCGGCGCAGGATCGCCGCGGAATGCGTCGATCCACGGCGATGGGTGTCGCTCGACCAGCGAACTTCCGATCTCTCGAGTTCGGGCCCACGAAACGTGGAGCTGGCGCTCGGCGCGCGTGGCCGCAACGTAGAGAAGCCGACGTTCCTCACTACGCGCTGCGACACCACGTGCGTGGGCGATCGGCACGTAGCCGTCTTCGATTCCGACAAGATGGACGATCGGCCATTCGAGACCCTTGGCGGCGTGGAATGTCACCAAGTCGACGCCGTCGTTGACACCGTCGACGCGGTCGTCGTTGCGAAGTGATGCGGTGAAGTCGGCGACCGTTGCGCGCCGTTCGAGTTCGAGGTGGCCCCGGGCGACGTCGAGGAAGGCGCGCACCATCATGCGACGCTCTTCGCTGAGACCCTCGGCGTGATCGGGTGGGTCGATCGCTGCCTCCGTCAACACGTCGCTCAGGGGCATGTCGTCGTTCCACCCGTCGAGCAGTTCCATGATCTCGGGTCGGCGGAGCAGTGCCCCATCGCCACGCGAGCGCGTCGGAATGCCGGCTCGCTCCAGCGCAGACCGCAGGGCCGGCAGTTGGGCATTGGTCCGGGCGAGGATCGCCTGGTGCCGCCATGGAGCGCCCGGCTTGTGGGCGCCGCGGACCGAACGGGCGATCGCGATCGCCTCGGTCTCGCCGTCGAGTTCGCGAATGGTTGGTTCATCACCGGCCGGACGAGCTGCTGGTTGGGGTTCGATGCCGAGCACTCGGGCTGCAGCTCCGAGGATCTCCGGGGTCGACCGAAAGTTGGTGCGGAGTCGAAGCACTGCGGTACCGGGGAGGTGATCACCGATGTTGTCGAGCAGATCCGGTTCTGCGCCGTTCCAGCCGTAGATGGCTTGGTTGGGATCCCCGACCACGACGAGCGTCGAGTCCGGGCCGAGCCACGATTGAAGGAGCGCGAACTGGAGGGGGTTCACATCCTGAAACTCGTCGACGAGCAGGTGGCGGTGTCGCCAGCGTTGCGCAGCGGCGAACTGTTCGTCTTGGGTCATCGTCGCATGACACAGGGCGAGGAGGTCGTCGAAATCGACAAGCCGCCGTGTTCGTTTGGCCTCGTCGTAGTCGGCGTACACCTTCGCCACGAACGCGAGCCCGCGGCCGGGCCGTCGGCCGGCGGCCGCGGCAGCGTCAGGGTAGGCAGCCGGTGTGATCAGTCGGGCCCGCGACCAGCCGATCTCGGCGTCGATGTCGGCAATGGTGGCGCGGTCGAGCTTCGGATTGTGTTGTGCGAGGAACGACATGCGGCGGTCGAGCAGTTCAGGCGGCTTCCGGCCCGCATCGGCCCACCGGTTGCGGAGAACCGCAAGGGCGATCGAGTGAAAGGTGCCGGCTGCGATGTCGTCGCGCAGACCGAGCGCTCGGGTCCGGCGGCGGAGTTCACCCGCCGCGCGTCGGGTGAAGGTGACCGCAAGCACCTTGCGGGGGTCGATGGCGCCGGTCGTGGCCTGCCAAGCGATGCGGCGGGTGAGCACTCTGGTCTTCCCGGAACCGGCACCAGCAATGATCGCGAGCGGGCTCGCTCTGGTCGTGACCGCGTCGCGCTGCTCGTCGGTGAGGTCCTCCAAGAGGACGTCGGCATCGCCGAGACGTTCGACCACTCCTTGACCCTAGGCGGGCTGGGTAGTTTGCGGGTATGGAACCGATGCCTCGTCGAGCGTTCGAGCGCCTGGTCGCAGATGCACTCGACGCCCTCCCCGAGGAGTTGGGCCGTCTGATGGAGAACGTTGCTGTGGTGGTGGAGGATCGGCACCCCACCGACGACCTGCTCGGCCTGTACGAAGGCGTACCTCTCACCGAGCGCGATGACTACGGCGGACTCGTGATGCCGGACCTGATCACGCTCTATCGCCTGCCGTTGTGCGACTTCGTTCGAAACGAGGAGGAACTGGTCGAGGAGGTGACCATCACCGTGGTGCACGAGATTGCGCATCATTTCGGGATCGACGACGACAGACTGCACGAGTGGGGATGGGGATGAACAGGTTCGCGGCGAAATGCTGGTGCTCGATGTCCGGCATCGGGCCACCGGTGGTTCGGTTCTCCGAGTGTTCACCCTGGCGACGCCGCCGTGCTACCGACGATGAGCGAGACTTCGAGGCATGACGACGTCTGTGGGCATCAACGGGTTCGGACGGATCGGACGGCTCGCTGTGAGGGGTCTGCAGCGCCATGTCGATCTCGAGGTCGTCCATGTGAACGAACTCGCCGGGAATGTCGCGACGGCAGCGCATCTGCTCGAGTTCGATTCGGTCCATGGCCGCTACGACGGTGAGGTCGCCGTCGACGGTGACGCGTTGCTCGTTGACGGAGCACGGGTCGGCTACTCGTCGTTCGAGGAACCGGAACGCATTCCGTGGCGCGAGTTCGGGGTGGACATCGTCCTCGAAGCGACTGGGGCCTTCAAGACGATCGAGACCATCGAGCCGCATCTCACCGCCGGTGCCCGCAAGGTGATCGTTGCAGCACCGGTGGCGAGTCCGGGGGTTCCCAACGTCGTTGTCGGTTGCAACGACGAGGTCTACGAACCCGCCGAGCACGACATCCTCACCGCAGCATCCTGCACCACCAACTCGTTGGCGCCGGTCGTGAAGGTTCTGCACGAACAGATCGGGATCGAGCGGGGCGTCCTCACAACGATCCACGATGTGACAAACACCCAGGTGATCGTCGATGCTCCGCATCCGGATCTGCGGCGAGCTCGCTCTGCGTTGAACTCACTGATTCCCACCTCGACGGGGTCTGCGACGGCCATTGCGATGATCTACCCCGAACTGCAGGGCAAGCTCGACGGGCTCGCCGTGCGGGTCCCGCTCCTCAACGCCTCGCTCACCGATGCAGTGTTCACGTTCGGGCGCGACGTGACGGCCGACGAGATCAACGACCGACTCCGGGTTGCGGCGAACGGTGAGTTGGAGGGGATCCTCGGCTTCGAAGATCGACCCCTCGTCTCGGCTGACTTCGTCAACGACAGCCGTTCGGGGATCGTGGACGGTCCGTCCACGACAGTGGTCGATGGTCGTTTGGCGAAGGTGCTCGTCTGGTACGACAACGAGTACGGCTATGCGTTCCGACTCGCCGATCTTGCGGCGCGGGTTGCGGGCGAGCTTTCGTCGTCCCGGGAATGAAGACCCGCAACTACGTCGTCGTCACCGTCGGCTATTGGGCGTTCACGCTGACCGACGGGGCGCTGCGGATGCTCGTCCTGCTGCATTTCCACGATCTCGGCTACTCGCCGATTGCGCTGGCCTTCCTGTTCCTGCTCTACGAGGCCATGGGGGTGGCCACCAACCTGCTCGGTGGCTGGCTCGGTGCCCGTCGCGGCCTCGCCCAGACGCTGTTGGCAGGGCTTGTCCTCCAGGTCGTTGCGCTCCTCGCGCTGTCGCTGCACGGCACGACGTGGGTCGAGTGGATCTCGGTGGTGTACGTGATGGCGGCTCAGGCGCTGTCGGGGATCGCGAAGGATCTCACGAAGACGAGTTCGAAGAGTGCGGTGAAGCTCGTTGCACCGCAGGGGTCGCTCTTCCGGTTCGTAGCAGTGTTGACCGGCTCGAAAAACGCGCTGAAGGGCCTCGGGTTCTTTCTCGGTGCTTCCCTGCTCTCGGCGCTCGGGTATCAGGGAGCCCTGCGTTCCATGGCGGCGTGCATCACTGTGGCGCTGGTGGCGGTGGCAGTCCTTCTCGACGAGGACATCGGGAGAGCCAAGGAGAAGCCGCCGCTCGCCTCCGTGCTGTCCACCTCAGTCGCCGTCAACCGACTCTCTGCCGCTCGAATGTTCCTGTTCGGGTCGCGCGACATCTGGTTCGTGGTGGCGCTGCCCGTCTTTCTCGACGACGCGTTCGGCTGGTCGTTCGAGGCAACTGGCGCCTTCCTCGCAGCGTGGGTGGTTGGCTACGGCCTGGTGCAATCGATGGCGCCCCGCCTGCTCGGCCCGGGCGACGACATCGGCGCAGCGCGGCGATGGGCGTTTGGACTCGGCGTCGTCTCGGCGGCGATCGCCGTGGCTGTGACCTTCGAGGATGTGCGAATCCCGGCCGTGGTCGGTGGCTTGATCGTCTTCGGGATCGTCTTCGCCGTGAACTCGAGTCTGCACTCGTATCTGATCTTGGCGTATGCGGCCGACGAGGGAGTCAGCATGGATGTCGGCTACTACTACTCGGCCAACGCCGTGGGTCGTCTCGTCGGGACGTTCCTCAGCGGCGCGCTCTACCTGTGGGGTGGGTTCGAGGTTGCGATGTGGGGGTCCACCGTGTTCGTGGGGATCACCTGGCTGCTCACGCTGCGCCTCCCGCCACCGGTACCGGTCGACGCAGGGACCACCGGGTGAGCGCGCAGTACGCTTTGCCCATGGCATTCCCGAAGCACCTGCTGACCGAGGACGAGGATCTCGTCCTCGACCTCCGTCCGCACTGGTGGTTCCTGGCGCCCGCCGGTGCGCTGCTCGCACTCGTCACACTTCTCGGTGGTCTTGTCCTGGTGAACGCATGGCCTGCCCTGGTCGGCTGGGTCGTTTTCATTGTGTGGGTCGGAACCGTTGGATACGTCGGGATCCACTACCTGGTGTGGAACACCACCAATTTCGTTGTCACGAGCGAACGGGTCGTCTCCCGCCGAGGGGTCATTTCGAAGACGGGTATCGAGATACCGCTCGACCGGATCAATACCGTGTTCTTCAACCAGTCGATCTTCGAGCGCATGATCGGTGCCGGCGATCTCGGTATCGAGTCGGCCGGCGAGGGCGGTCGTCAGCAGTTCTCCGACATACGGAGGCCGAATCTCGTGCAGAACGAGATCTATCGCCAGGTCGAAGGTCTCCAAGATCGTCGGTTGCATCGACTCGGTCGCGCCGCGTCCGATGCATCTGCGCACGAACGCTCGATCCCCGAGCAGATCGAGCAACTCGATCGACTCCGCCGCCAGGGTGTCGTCACCGACGAGGAATTCGAGCAGAAGAAGCGTGAGCTCCTCGACCGGATGTAGCAGCTCCCGTCCGGAGCCACTCCGTTAGGGTGCGGTCATGAAAATCAGCTGGTTCGATTCCGCCACCACTGTCGACGATGCGGTTGCGAACGCGGAACGAGCACGTGGCGCCGGATGCCATCGCTACTGGTCTCCCCAGATCAGCAACGCCGATCCGATGGTCGTGCTCGGGATCGTGGGTCGTGAGGTTGCCGACATCGGACTCGGCACATCGGTGGTTGCCATGCAGACCACCTTCGCCCAGAACCTCGCTGCCCAGGCCCGCACGATCGCCCAGGCGAGCGGTGGCCGCTTCACCCTCGGGCTCGGTGCCAGCCACCAGCCCGCCATGGAGTTGGCATTTGGCATCCCGTGGACCAAGCCCTACACCCATATGGTCGAATATCTCGACGCACTGCTCCCCCTGCTCGAAGACCAGCAGGTGTCCACGAGCGGCGAATTCGTCACCCATCACACGTCGTTGAACGTTCCTGGTCCCACCCCCGATGTCATGCTCGCCGCACTCGGTCCGAAGATGCTGAAGCTCGCGTCCGAGCGCACAGCGGGCACCATCACGTGGATGACCGGCCCGAAGACGATCGAGTCGCATATTCGGCCCGGTATCGGGAACGGTCACATCGCGGCGGGCGTACCGATCTTCATCACCGACGACGTGCCGGCTGCTCGCGAGTTCGCCGGAAAGGCGCTCGCCATCTACGGCCAACTGCCGTCGTATCGAGCCATGCTCGATCGCGAAGGGATGGAAGGACCCGCCGACATGGTGCTGGCGGGTGATCCCGAATCGGTTCGGTCCCAGCTCGAGGCCTACAAGGCGGCCGGCGTCGACGAGATCGCGATGAACGTGCTCGGCACGGGTGAATCACTGGACGCAACGTGGGAGCTCGCAGCCTCGCTCGGTGGAGTGATGTGATGCCCGGGGGACCCCCGGGCAGCGCCTCGGGCAACCCACAACCGCTCGGAGGCAACGAAATGCCGCGGTTCGCCGGCATCACCACCTTCATGCGCCTCCCGGGCCGAAGCGGTCCGGCTGACCTCGACGTCGCCGTGTTCGGTGTGCCGTTCGATCTGGGCACCTCCAACCGACCCGGTGCCCGATTCGGTCCGCGCGGCATTCGCGAGGAGTCGGTGATGATTCGGCCCTACAACATGGCGACGCGGGCTGCCCCCTTCGACAGTCTGCGCATCGATGACCTCGGTGACATCGCCACCAATGCCTTCGACAAAAACGACTCGGTCGCCCGGATCGAGGCCTACGTCGACACCTTGATGGCGCACGAGCTGACAACGGTGGCGCTGGGGGGTGATCACACGATCGTCCTCCCCATCCTGCGGGCGCTGGCAAAGAGGCATGGTCCTCTCGGGCTCGTCCACGTCGATGCGCACACCGACATCAACGACGACATGTTCGGCGAGAAGATCGCACACGGCACCCCGTTCCGGCGCGCAGTCGAGGAAGACCTGCTCGACGGCGATCGCGTCGTGCAAATCGGCGTACGTGGCACGGGATACGCCGCCGACGACTTCGACTGGAGCCGTGAGCAAGGATTCCGTGTCGTGCAGGTCGAAGAGTGCTGGCACAGGAGCCTGACCCCACTGATGGACGAGGTGCGGGAGAAGGTCGCGGGCGGTCCCGTTTACATCAGTTTCGACATCGACGGTCTGGATCCGGCCTATGCACCGGGGACCGGCACGTTGGAGACAGGAGGGCTGACCAGTGCGCAAGGCATCGAGATCATTCGGGGTTGTTGGGGGCTGGACGTCGTCGGGTGCGACCTCGTCGAAGTCGCACCGATCTACGACGTCTCCGGTATGACCAGCCGAGTCGCCTCTGATCTCGTCTACGAGATGCTGTGCATCCTCCCCGGCGTAGAACGCAGGGACGCCTGATGGCCGAGTACCTCCACCTCGACAAGGGCGAGGGCGTGGCGACGATCACCATCGACCGACCCGAGGTCCGCAATGCGGTACCCGGTGGTGGCTGGGACGCGCTCCACGATCTGTTCGACGCCGTCGCCCGCGATGACGAGGTCCGAGTGCTCGTGCTCACCGGTGCGGGCGAGGACTTCTGTTCGGGTGCAGACGTCGGTGGTGATCGTGCCGAGCGTCAACCCCATCCACTCGACAGCATGCGGTCGGTCGGCCGGGCCTGTCAGACCTTGCACACGCTTCCGAAACCGACCATCGCCCGAGTCGACGGTGTCGCCGCCGGGGCTGGGCTCAACATGGCATTGGCGTGTGACTTCGTTGTGGCCAGCGACCGGAGCCGGTTCAGTGAAATCTTTGCTCGGCGAGGGCTCAACATCGACTTCGGTGGGTCGTTCATTCTGCCCCGCATCGTGGGTATGCAACGGGCAAAGGAACTGGTGATGCTCGCCGACGTGATCGATGCCACCCGTGCCTACGAGATGGGCCTCATCAATCGGGTGGTACCCCGAGAAGACCTCGACGCGCTCGTCGGGGAATTCGTCGAGAAGTTGCTTGCCGGCCCACCGATCGCCTTGGCCACCAGCAAGAAACTGCTCAACCAGTCGTTTTCGTCGACACTCGAGGAGGCGCTGGAGGCCGAAGGGATCGGGCAGGCCTACCAGTTCACCACGGTCGACACGGCCGAGGCCATGACCGCCTTTGTCGAGAAGCGTCCCCCTCGTTTCATCGGCCGCTGAATGTGAGATGCTTTCCAGGATGAGTCACCTCCTCCACCCGTTCACCATCCCGGCGAAGGACACGTCCGACTTCGTCAGAATCGTCTCCGGAAAGGGCGCTGTCCTGACCCTGTCCGACGGTCGTCAGGTTCTCGACGGTATGGCCTCGCTCTGGTACTGCAACGTTGGCTACGGGCACCCGAAGGTCAATGAGGCGATCATGAGCCAACTCGGTTCCATCCACGCCCATCACATCTTCGATCCGTTCACCAACGATGTCGCCGAGGCAGCGGCTGCTGCCGTCGTCGAGCGGGCACCGATGCCTGGCGGGAAGGTGTTCTTCGGTCAGTCCGGCTCCGAGGCGGTCGACACAGCCCTCAAACTGGCACGGGCCGCCCAGGTGCAGGCGGGCCACCCGGACAAGACGATCGTGATCTCTCGCTCGAACGGCTATCACGGCACGAACTACGGCGGCACGTCGGCCCAGGGATTCGAGCTGTATCGCGAGGGCTGGGGCGGTCTCGTACCGGATCATGTCCATGTGCCCGGCAATGACATCGAGGCGCTCGCCACGGTGTTTGCCGAGCACGGCGCTCGTATCGCTGCCGTGATTGCCGAACCATTGCAGGGTGCCGGTGGAGTCATTCCGCCCGCACCGGGATATCTCGAAGCGATTCGTCGGCTCTGCTCCGAACACGGTGCGCTGTACATCAGTGACGAGGTCATCTGTGGCTTCGGCCGTCTGGGTCAATGGTTCGGCGCGCAGCACTACGGCATCGAGCCCGACATGGTCACATTCGCGAAGGCGGTGACCTCCGGGTATGTGCCGCTCAGCGGTGTGATCGTTGGTGAGCATGCGCTCGGCATGCTCGAGAACAATCCGGAATGGAAGCTCAATCACGGCTTCACCTACTCGGGTCACCAGACCGCCTGCGCTGCAGCTCTGGCCTGCATCGAGGTCACCGAGGAAGAGGGGCTTTTGGAACGCGCCAGGGTGCTCGGCGCCCGACTCCGAGAGGGCCTCCAGACCTTGGCCGATGACGGTCTCTACGCCGAACTGCGAGGTGATGGCTTCGTCTATGCATTGGTCACCCACGACGACCAAGACCCCATCGGTGTGCGATGGCGGGCGCTCGACCACGGGGTGATCGTGCGGCCGATGGCTGGCTCGATTGGGTTCTGTCCGCCGCTCGTCAGCACCGAAGCGCAGGTCGATCAGCTCGTCGATGCTGCGGCAGCAGCTGCCCGGTGATCCATTCGCTCTCCGGTCGGCATCCGATTGTCCGCTGAGTGATCACAACAGTTCGCGTGGCCTCGACTGTGCCAGGTGGGCTGCGCAGTCGCATTGCGTTGCCTACACTGACCGGAGACAACCAACCGGGGAGCTCGCAACGCCGGGCTGAGAGGTCGACAGCTGTCGACGACCCGACAGAACCTGATCTGGGTAATGCCAGCGGAGGAAGTCATGAAAAGGCGGTCGCTTTCGTTGCTGGCTGTCGTGGCGCTCACGGCAGCGTGTGGTGGTGAAGATCGAGCAGGGGA
>Ga0255751_10002359_pt1 | contig 17633 bp, 19 predicted proteins | sample 071ome_20_FD_179951 | JGI IMG/M metagenome (GOLD analysis project Ga0255751, IMG submission 179951) | Coastal salt marsh microbial communities from the Groves Creek Marsh, Skidaway Island, Georgia - 071412BT metaG (version 2) | ecosystem: Environmental > Aquatic > Marine > Intertidal zone >...
GCGGTCCAACGCGGGTACACGACGACGAGAGCGATCGACGACCGCGGATCGAAATAGTTGAAAAGTTGCTTTCGTTTTGTGCTGTTCTACGTACATTTCCTAAAAACAGTTGATCGAAGTCGCCGCCCGGCTATTCGGTCTTTGACTTTCGCGCTCCTCCGGCGGCGTCGCTAGGACGACCCGAAGGAAAGGTTGCCACGGCGAGAAGTGCCGCGGTAAAAATCAACACCCCGGCGATGATGAAACAAAGTAATCCATACGAATCTGCATGCTTACTCGCCGCGAGCGAGGCGGCTCTGCGCGCGCCTTTCAAGCCCGAGTATTGCCAACCCGCCGCTATTTGGGCGTAATCCTCCGTCAAGACGCTCGCAAGTTTTTCTGATTTCGCGTACAACCGGACGATTCCAAATGCGATCCCGCTCGTCACGCGAGCGAATTTCTTCTGGATGAACGTCAACTCTGGTGGAATGTCAAACTCTTCGCCTTGCTCGGCGTACGTGGACGTCGCGAACGCTTCCACGCTGAACGCATCTTCGTCTTCAGCTTCTTTGTCGTCCAACGCTTGCACGTACGCCTTACCAGCCTTGAGTAACACCACGCTCGGAGTGCGCTTGACGACGAGACGAAATCTATCCATCGTTTCCGGGGACTCACCGACGTCCACGCTCGCCGCGACGACGCCTGAATCTAGAAGATTATCCCTCGCTTCCGCGAGTTTCCTTCTCGCGTTTGCAGTTGCCCTGCGAGCGCCACCATTCTCACCGTTCGTGAAGAGCACGAGCCACGTACCGGTGGTTTGTCCGCTCGACGCTTGCGTCTCGCGCTCGAACGTTGCGTCGTCGAGGTACGGGAGTCCGTTTCGACTCGGTACCACGGCGCTGACCGATGGGATCAGCATCATCACCAAACTTGCGAGTGCGAACACGCTCGCAACCAGTCTAGTGTGGTACCGCGACGACGTCGGTTTACCGCGTCGTCTTCGCGTTCGGTTAGAAGCCTCATTCTCCGTCATGAGCGTGATCCACTCCGCGAGCGCGCCGGCACGCGCGTCGAGGTGTGTCGTCTGTCGTTTACATTTGTTTTCGGGTATCGGTTTCACTAGTCTTGGTAATATTTAACTCTTGTCATACATTGCACAGATATCGATCGCGTAGGGCGTTCGTCACGCCTCACTCGTTGGACGACGCGTCTCCACCATCCGACGCATCGCCATCCATCGCATCCTCGCTCGCAATCTCCTTACCGAGCCACTTGGCGACGAGCGGGGTCAACGCGACGGTGGGGCCAAACCGAATCGGCGAGCTCGCCTTGTGCGCCGCGTACGCCAACGCAAAGGTACCAAACTGCTCACTCGTCGCGTTCACGTTGATCCCAACCTTTTCCAACAGCGACGCAACGTCAATCCCGCTCGAAACTGCGAAATAAAACACGGTGATGGAGATGAGCGAGAGGGAAATCGACGTCAAGAGGTACGCGCTTCCGTATCTCTTGAGCAACTTTTTCGCCATGTCCATGCGCGAGAAATCCGCCGCGCCGCCACCGCTTTCCCCGCCGTTCTCCCCGCCATTACCCGATTTCGATTTGAACACCTTCCACAACCCAACCTCGAGTCCCCATTTCTTCGTCGCCTCTTCAATCTCGCGTTCTTGGTCGTTTCCTTCCGACGCCGCGACGCGCGTCAGCCTCGCACTTCGCGCCCCGCTTGTTGCTCTGGCCCCTCCCGCTCCCCCCGCTCTTCGTCCAGTCGTCACCGCCAACGCCGGTTCGTCCCGGTTTCGCACCGACGCGATTCGCATCCGTGTTCGTCCGCGATGCATCGTCGTCGTCACCCCCGCCGTCGACGCGGTAACCGCTCTCGTTTTCTTCGTCACTCTCGATCGCATCGAAGAAGAACTCGAGCAGGTGGAGGCTTCCTTACGAAGCACAGAAGAAGCGCCGGCGGGTGCGGCGCGCGTTCGATTGAGCGACGTCGTCGTCCCAGACATCATCATCATCGTCATGTATGTGAGTGTACGTTCCCACCACTCGCTCTTTCCGCGTCGCGCGCTCCGGACGTCACCCATCCGCGTCAACGGATTCCCATCCCACTCCGCGCGCGTCGGCAGCGCGAGACGCGGGGGAAAATCGAACGGTGTGACTCATAGGACTTTCCCCACGCTCGATATTGAAAAATTCGGTTCGGACCCGCCGACCCCCGGCGTTCCCACCCCGCTTTGAAGCGATTTTTACCCCCATCCATTCAAATGTCCGATTTTGAGGCGAAAAACGGACGCGTCGTCTCGATAGCGCGCGTCCTCGTATTGAAGCCGCGTCGCGCTTTTTCCCTTTTCGCCTCGCTGCGCTCGCTCGGGCGCTTTTGCGAGCCGACGGCGCGACCGACGGGAGGCGGCAGACGCGACCGCGCGACGCGGGCGAAGGGAAGGCGATGACGCTCGCGACGACGGCGACGGCGACGGCGACGGCGACGGCGACGGCGACGGCGCGTGGGGTGTGCGCCGCGCGGCGGCGGACGACGACGGCACGGTGGACGACGACGACGGCATTGGCGAGGGTCGTCGTCAAAGCGCGCTCGAGGTCCTTTTTGGGCGGCGCGGGCTCGAGGCGACGCGGTGCGGCGGCGGCGGTGACGCGAGCGACGGGGGTTAACGCGGCGACGACGCGCGCGATGGCGATGCCGTCGGTGGTGCGCGCGACGGTGGCGGCAGCGACGACGGCGGGTCTGGTGTCGACGAGGAGACGAAGGACGACGACGACGCGAGGGGCGAGGACGAAGGCAAACGCGGGCGAAGCGACTGAGGAGGAGCGAGACGTCGAAGAGGAGGAGGAAGAGGAGGTTGAAGCGCTATTGAGGGAGATCTTAGACGAGGCGAATGTGGTTGCGGAATGGATCGCGCTGGATGATGACGAGGATGTGGAAATTTCGGGCATTGCCAACGATATAAACGCGCTGTTGAGCGGGGACTTGTACGTGTGCGCGGCGACTGGGAACGCCGGGGCGGCGGCGGCAAGAGAAGCGGTCGCGGCGGGTGCGGTCGCCGTCGTCGCGCCTGAACCGATCGAGGGGTTGGCAGATGTCCCAATCGCCGTCGTAAAGGATATTGATGAGGCGTTGGCGGACATCGCGCGGGTTTTCTATGGGGATCCGTCCAAGGCTTTGACAGCCATCGCGCTCACTGGGAGCGTGGGCAAGACAACGACGTCGTACTTGGTCAAGGCGATCTTTGAAGAGGCGGAAATCAAGATTGGTCTGGTTGGCTCGAATGGAAACTTGATCGATGAGGATTTAAAGCTCACCGCGCAGGGTGGGGTTTGGGAGAGCGACGAAGAGGACACAACGCGTAATCGCGCGTGCACCGCCCCGGGCTTCTTGGCCCCGTACCGCGGCAAGTACGAATTTGAAGAGCTCGGGTCCGATGCTCTCCAGTTTCAGCAGCTCACGGCGGGTATTGCGGACAATGGAGCGCAAGCTGCCGTCATGGAGGTTAGTGCGGAGCAAGTGAGACGAAAGGCGACTCGGGGGATGAACTTTGACATTGTCGCGTTAACCTCGATGGGAGGCGCACGCAAAAATTACAATGGTTTGGACTCTGAGTACTCGATGCACGTCGCGGAAGTCTTCAAGTCGCTCAGCGATGCGGAAACGCAGCGTGCTGTGCTCAACGTAGACGAACAAGACGCGGATCTCTGCCGCGAATACGCTCAGGATGTGCCAATCGTGACATATTCGACGATCATTGACAACCAAGGCGCGGATGTGTACCCGGCGCGTGTTGACTTTTCCCTCTTTGAAACAGCAATTTCGCTGTCGACTCCCGCTGGCAACGTCGAAGTTGTCGTTGGACTCGTGGGTGAGCACATGGTTGGTCCGATTTGTTGCGCAGTCGCCGTCGGTCTCGCTGCGGAGATTCCGCTCGACGTCATCGCCGCCGGCTTGGAGGCGGTGGAGGTGGTTCCCGGGCGCATGGAGCTCATCGATGAAGGGCAAGACTTTTCGGTGCTTATCGATAGCGCGGATACCCCCGAAGCTATCGAGCAAGCCATTTTAAGCGCAAGAGCGACAAACTGCAACCGGGTCATCACCCTCATCGGTTGCGAGGGGGATGACGATGGCGAGAATGCCGCTGAGACGCGCGCCGTCATCGGTAGAGTGGTGCACAACATGTCTGACGTCGTTTTCATCACCAATGGCTCGCCAAAGGGTGAAAATCCGTACAAAATTCTGGAAGATGTTTGCAGTGGATTTAGGGATGAAATTTATGAGAGCGACAAGATTCGTGAAGAGGCGCTCTTTCCATTTTTGAAGGATATGTACGAGGTGCACGAGAATGCACAGTACGAGTGCATGAGACTTCAAAACTTAGTTCGTAGGTACATCATGGTGGATCGGTATCACGCAATCCGCGCTGCCATTGGATTGGCGGAAGAGGGTGACGTGGTTCTAATTCTTGGGCGAGGGGCTAAGGATTATTTCGTCGTAGGTCGCGAGAAGCACTGGTTTGAAGATGCGCTTGAAGCGCGAGACGCATTACAGAAGATTGGCGCCATTCAAAGCAGCGGCGTCGATACCCACAACCTTCCGTGGGCGTCGGTCGCTTCTCGACAAACCAACCCCGGGGCGGGTAACCTCCTCGGTTAGTCATCATATCATGTAATGTAGCACACGAAGAAAGACTTGGAGCGTTTACATTGATTCGCATCATCATGTTCGTCGTAATATGTCACATCTCACACGCGTCGTCTCCCAGCGTCTTCGAGGGCACCCTCAATCCCTCGGTCCTCACCCACATCAATTGTGCCAATCTTCTTCGTTTCCTCCCTCCGCACCGGCATCACCGCCATCAGTTCCTCCGTCTTTGCCGTCACGGCGCGCAAATTTTCTCGTATGCACGAAAACTCCTCCTCCAATTTCGACTCTCGAGCTTCACCAGCGTGTCGCAGCGCCGCGACGCGCGATTCCGCGCCTACGACGTGTTCGACCGCGCTTCGCAACATCACCAACGCATCCTCCGAGGCGCGCATCAGCGTCGTCGACGCTGTTTCAATCGCCAGTGCTTTTTTATCACCACCATCACCACCACCACGAGGGTGAACGACGGTATCCATCATCGGCGCGTCGTCGTCGTCTTCGTCGTCGTCGTCGCGTTGATGTTCGCGTTCGTCGCCGGTATCATTCATCATGCTGCGTTTCCAAAGCCTCACTCGATCCGATGTCTCTGGCGTCTTCACCCACCTTTGCGCGCTCGCGTCGCGCGGCACAGTCACGTCTCCCGTGAACGAATGCGTGAAGACGGTTCGGGTCGCCCTCCCTCCTCGGGTGGGTGGTGGTGGTGGTGCGCGAAAACCGTCGTCATTAACTTGATTAACTTGGTTAACTTAACCTTCTTCACTCACTCGTCGGGGGAAAACTATACGTAACTCGTATTGTAGACCACCCACCGGGCCCCGGTCAGTTTTTCGCCGAAAATCCACCGCGGCGCCCCGCGGGCGATCACACGGGCTCGCGTCCGTATTATCCTTTCACAAAATTGACACTTTGGATATATGGGCGAAATTACAGTCACAGTACGAAAAACTCAAAAGTCTGCGAAATACTTCGTCGCACGCGTCCACAAGACTGTGGTGACTGACGCCCCCTCCCGCACACATCGGCGCGTCGGCGGTTGAACCACACGCGGAACGGAACGGAAGCTCCCGCGATGCTCGCCCGACGTCTGTCCCGAAGTTTGCTCGCGACGCGAACGGCGACGACGACGACGCTGACGACGACTCGCGTCGTCGCGTCGGCATCGCCCTCGTCCTCGCACTACGGCACGGCGGCGAACGTCGCGGCGCGCGACGCCGCCCCGGTGTTCACCGGGGAGGAAGAAGACGCGAACCGCGCGACGCCGAGCGCGTTTTTGCGTCACAGCAGTCCCGAGAGCGCTACGTTCGCGCATTTGGGGTTACCCAAGGCGAGCGAAACCAAGGTGCGCGCGTCCTGATGATGATCGATCGTTTCAGCGCGTGGATCGTTCGGTTGGTTTTTGAATGCGTCTTCGCGAACCGTCGGACGGTTTCGGTGATCGCGCGCCCGGTCGTCGTCGGGAAAAGCGATGGCGGAGTGGTTGATCGTTCGATGGATGGGTGACGAGACGTGGGGAACGGACGTGGGGGAAGGATCGTGACGCGGTCGGATCGGTCGGATCGCTCGCCAAGGGGTTTGGTTTGGTTGGCCTTTGACGGTGGTTCTACCGTCCCATTGAATGACCCCGCCACGCTTGGTACGGTAAAGAAAACAAAGAGACTGACGTAACGGGGATTGAACGCCCGCGAAAACAGGTGACGACGCTCGCGAATGGACTCCGGGTGGCGACGGAACCGACGGCGCACGCGGAAACCGCGACTGTCGGCGTGTGGATTGACGCGGGTTCCCGGTATGAAGACGCGACGACGAACGGTACCGCGCACTTCTTGGAACACATGGCTTTCAAGGGTACGAAGAGCCGCACGGCGGCTGGTCTCGAGGAGGAGATTGAAAACATGGGTGGACACTTGAACGCGTACACGAGCCGTGAGCAGACGACGTACTACGCCAAGGTTATGAAGAAGGATGTCGGTGCGGCGGTGGATATTTTGAGCGATATTTTGCAAAACTCTGCGTTGGAAAAGCCGCAAATCGAGCGTGAGCGAGGCGTCATCTTGCGCGAGATGGAGGAGGTCGAAAAGGATGTCGAGGAGGTTTTGTTCGATCACTTGCACGCGTCGGCGTTCCAACACACCTCGCTCGGTACCACCATCCTCGGGTCGGAAAAGTGCGTTCGCTCCGTGACGCAAGAAGACTTGCAGACGTACATTAAGACGCACTACACGGCACCGCGCATGGTGGTTGTCGGTACCGGTGCCGTGGACCACGACGAGCTCGTCAAGCTCGCGGAGAAGGCTTTCGCCAATCTCCCGACTGAGGGCGCGAGTACGAAGGCCTTGGTTGCCAAGAACCCGGGTCACTTCACCGGCAGCGAGGTTCGCATCCGCGATGACGACATGACGACGTGCAACTTTGCCGTCGCCTTCAAGGGTGCGTCTTGGAACTCTCCGGACGCCGTTCCTCTCATGGTTATGCAAGCCATGCTTGGTAGCTGGGACAAGCAAGCCGTCGGCGCAGCGGATATGATGTCTCCGCTCGCGCAAGCCTTCAACGCTAACAAGCTCGGTAACTCTTTCATGGCGTTCAACACCAACTACGCCGACACTGGCCTCTTTGGCGTGTCCGTCTCGAGCGACAACCTCGAACACCTCGACGACACGGCGTTTGCCGTCATGCGCGAGTTCCAAAACCTCATCTACTGCCCAGAAGAGACGGATCTCTCTCGCGCCAAGGAAGCGCTCAAGTCTTCCTTGCTCTTGCACTCCGAGTCTGGCACCAGCGCTGTGGCGGAAGAGATTGGTCGGCAACTCTTAACGTACGGCAAGCGCATGTCTCGCGATGAGCTCTTTGCGCGCATTGACGCCGTCAACGTCGAAACCGTCAAGTCTGTGGCATGGAAGTACATTCGCGACCAAGAGGTCGCCATTGCAGCCATCGGACCGACGCAGTTCTTGCCGGATTACCTCTGGTTCCGCACCTCCACGTACAACAACTTCTACTAAAATTTTTAGCTCGCGTGACGTAAAAATTTCGCGTGAAATGAAAACATCAAAATGCATAGCGTCAAAACGACTCTCATCCACCCGCCACGCATAGAGAGACAATCTTCTATATACAATTACAAACGCGGCGCCATAGATTCACACACTACTCAGTGATGGTCATCGTGATCGTCGTGTTCAAAGTGCGGCGCGTGTCCATACAACAGCACGTCACCGTCGTGATAGAAACGGTAAAATACCCAAAACCACATCATGGCGCCAAACCCGGTGCCCAACGCCTTGTGCGCGAAGGACGCGTCGTGGAGCGTCACGCCTTCGTGCGTGACCCCATGACCCTCGCTCGCTGCGTCGACGACGAAGAGAAGAAGGAAACAATGTCAGTCCCGAAGAACGCGGGTCGGGCGTCCCATCGCGTCGTCCTCGTCAAAATCAGAATTCCTAGTCCGTCCAAACTGCTGAACGATCGAGAAGACGCGCCAACGACACGACGACGTTTGACGGCGCGGGTTTATCGACGCGCACGCACCGAAACCGCGAACGGATCGTCCGGCGGGACGCGCGGAAGCTAATCTCAGGCGCGAGCCGAGGGATAAAAGCGCTCCACGCGCGGAAGACATCTCCTCGTTGGACGGATGCGCGTGAAGGAATGAGGGTTCGACTTCGTCCACTCGACTGAGTGTTGTTGCGCGCCGGATGGAATGATGAAGATGAAACTACTAGTAGATTTACGATAGCGATTACAATGAATTACGTGGCGGCGGCGAGCAGAGCGCGAGCCTCCTTGAAGATGAGTCTCGTGAGAAGCAAACCGGCGCATAAATCGGCGGCGTACAGCATGTAGAAGACGTGGTTCCAGTCGTCTGAGAGCGAGGTGATGAAGCCGGTGAGCATGGGACCGATGGCGGCGCCGATGGATCCCGTGCCGTCGATGATGGCGGTCACCGTCGCGAGCGCTCTGGAGTTACCCTTTAGACTCTCGTGGGTGCCGAGATCCGCGCTCACGGCGGTGGTGATGAGGGCGTAAGGGCCGTTGACTAACATGCCGCTGAGCGCCATGAGGCCGAGGTTGACGCTCATCGAAACAGAGCCCATCTCGCGGTAGAGATACAAGACTGGAATGGAGAGGTAGACGAAACCCGCAGCCGTCATTGATCTGGCGTTGTACTTGTCGCTAATGTATCCGGCTAAGATGCCGCCCAAGATGCCGCCGAGATCGAAAATGACGCTCAACTCGCCAGCCTTTGCGGCGGTCAACGTTTGCCCCGCGATTTCAGTGCGCTCAATGTAAAAGGGTAACCAGTACAAGAACGTGTAGGCGACGAGCTTGGTGAAGAACAAACAGAGCGAAAAGGTGATGACGCCCGGAATCTTCAACGCCGCGGTGAAGCCGACGGCGCGCTCGCGCTCCGCTCCTCCTCTCGATCCGCTATCTAACAGTCGCCTACGCGCCACCGATTCCTCGTCATCCGCGCCCGTGGCCGCGCCCGTCGGCGCGTTCGCCGGGGGAAGACCCACATCCTCTGGCGTGACGACCAAAAAGTTCCAAACTAAGACGCCCATGACCATGGTTAACGCGCCGGGAATGATGAAACTCATCCCCCATCCCGCGTTTTTCAACGCCGCAGCAGCGACGAGGCTTCCAAACATGTTACCCACCGACGTGTGCGCGTTCCACACACCCATGATGAGACCTCTCTTGCCTTTTCCGAACCAATTACCCATGACGCTCACCACGGAGGGCCAACCGGTCGACTGAAACACCCCGGCGACGATTTGCACTCCGACGTAAAACCACACGCTGTGAAAGTTCCAGTAGTATCCCATACCAAACATGCTCACCCAGAACCCACTGAGCACCATGCCGTACGTCAAAAACTTTCTCAAATCCATCCTATCCCCGATGTGTCCGCTGAAGAACATCCCTATCGAGTACGCCGCGAGAAACGCAAAGTCACACGCGCCAATGACTGACGTCCCGTCTTCTCCGTCAAACGGCGCCCAACCCTTCGCCCCGCGCGCTCGCGACTCCTCATCCGGGTTCAAAACGCTCTTCACAATGCTCGGCGGTTTCCTCGACGCGTGATACATCATGTACGCGAAAAACGTCACCACCAACACGAGCGTTCTGTGTTGCGACGCGCTCAAATTCTTCCTTCGTCGCGTCAAGTACGCCCGCATCCCGGGTCCCACTTTCCCGACTCCCCCGTGTTCCATCCCGCGCCGCCCTTCCCAACCCTCGTCCTCCTCGTCGTTTTCTCCCCAGTCTTCCGTCGACCCACCGTCGGCGTCGCGTCGCGTCTCCGTCCCCCCCGACCCACCGGCGCCGTCTATCGGCGGCGACCGCGATCTCGACCGCGGTCGCGCCAGTCCGTATCCACCACCGCTCGCGATGATGCCGACGCTTCGTTCGTCGCCGCGGCACGGCGCTCGCGGACCCGCACGGGCGCCCGCGTCCTCGAATCGACGTTTCTCGCCGTCACCCACGTCGCTCGCTCGCGTCGTTCTGTGCCGACCACGGGGGATGGATCGGCGAGCCGATTCCCGCCCGTCCGTCTCGACGTCGTCGTCCGTCTTCTCAATTCAAAAGCCAAGTTCTTCGAACGAGGTCTGATGTTCCGAGTGTCTGGAGTGACCGAGTCACGAGTCACGACCCGTCGAAATCAAAGGAGGGGGGGCGTTTCCTGCCAAAATGTATATGTGCATACAGTCATAACCTGGAATAAAGATAAAAGATGGTATCGAGCGCGCGGTCGGGGTCGATCGACGCGGTCGGTGCCCTGGCGTTGAGGTTTTCGCGCTGGAGACGCGCGCGTCCGACGCGACACACGACGACGGGACGACCGCGCGAACTCGGGTGCGTTCGATCCACCCACGTACGAAGAAACAAACGCGCGAGCGATGACGACGACGACGATGACGGGGTCGATGACCACGGCGTCTCGGTGCGGCGTGCGAAGAGGGGCCACTGGCGGTCGAAAGCGAGTCGGGACGGCGGCGTCCGCGCGACGGGTCTTGGCGTCCGCGGCGAACGGGGAACGCCAGGAATTGTGTAAAGCGGAGATCCCCCCGCACATCCCGCGGGCGGATTTCGTCAAGCAAATGTTTCGGTGGTGCACGAGCGAGTTCGAGGAGGGCGGCGTGGCGAGGTACGGTAAGCGCATGAGCGTGGAGTGCGTCAACGAGATGGAGAACGGCGACACGAACGGGGTGATGGTGCGATTGTACGATTTTAGAGACGGTAAGGAAGTTGAGATCGCGCAGTTGATCGCGCAGATGGATGATGAAAAGGTGCAGGTGTGGGATACCATCGTGCCGACCAAGGAGGGCGGCATCGAAAAGATGAACCGCGACGGCAAGGATAAGTTTATCGATGGACGCTTCTTTGTCGTGTCTAGACCGCTTCCGGCGGATGAGACGGCGAATGCGGCGCTCAAGGCGATGATTAAGCGTTTGATGCTCGCCATCAACGCCTACTATTCTTTTGGTTCTCCGTTTGCCGAAGACTTTTAAAAGCGCCGCTTTCAGCGTAGACGCCAGGCTCTCTCTTTCGGGAGCTCGCGTCTCGGAATACACTTACGTTCATCATTCCACTTTTTTCCTGAAGCTCGCGTGTGATGTAATGATCTACTATTGCGCCTTATCAACTACAAAACTCTCATCATCGCGAGAGCACCTAAAGAAAATTACTATACTCGACTTTCTTTCGCCCCAAAAGCCCCTCGGCGGCCGCTCACTTGATCCCTCTCATGCGCTTCACCTGGTCCACCAACGCCTTGAACGAGTGCGGTTCATTCACCGCCAACTCTGCGAGCACTTTTCTATCGACGCACACGTTCTCCGAACCGAGCGCGTGCATGAATTCGCCATACTTGACCTGCGCGAAAGAAAGCGAAGTGGTCAGTCTCTTGTTGTCCAAACCTCTTCTAGTTTTTCGTCTTCGTCTTCGTCATCGCGCGCGCGACGATTGGATCGATCGATCGCGAATTACGATCGATCGTTCCGAGCATGAATCATCCGCACGCACCCCGTGTTCTCTCGTCGCCGCGTTGATCCGCGTGATCCACAGCTTGCGGTACTCTCGCTTCTTCGTTCGACGATCCCGGTACTGGTACTGCCACGCCTTGTGCACGCGGTCCCGCGCGGTTTTTATGCAATTCTTCGCCCGTCCGCGGAACCCCTTGGCTGCGGCGAAGATCTTATCCCGCACCGCCATCGTCGTCGGCCCGTCGTCCCGTCCCGCTCGTTCGCCCGTCGCCGACTGACGCCGGCGCTCTGCGACCGCAACCGCGTCTATCACGTATTAAAATACCTTCAAACACCATCCATCGCGTAAACAGAAAAAAACGACACGCATGGACAAAAGACACAAAAGTGTAAAAGATGATGAAAAGATACCCACAGTATGAATTTCTCGGACATTCGGACACACCAACGCGTCTTCCTCGGCTTCTTTCCTCTCCTCGTCGGCTCTCGTCCGATCCGCCTTTAGAAGACGCGCGAGAACCATGGGTGCGTAGCGACGACGACGACGCGATGCGCGATGCGCGACGACGACGAGGCGTCGTAAAGAATATCACACCACCGCGTGTTCCGCGCGCGAACGAACGAACGAACGAACGAAATGCGCGCCGCGTGCGCGAGCCCATACCTGCGAGAACGACGACGCTGACCCCAGATTCTTTCCAACGACGCAGGTATCTCTCGTGACAGCTTGCACAAGCGCCGCGCCACCGGCGGTAAGCAGAAGCCGTGGAGAAAGAAGAGAAAGTACGTTTTCCATTCGATGCGTCCGAGTCCCCGGGTCTTCCACGCGTCGCGGTGGTTGTCGTCGTGGGAAACCACGAGGGCGGTCGATCGCGATAGGTTAGGGCTTTGGGGCTTTGCGTGCGATGTTGATTGGCGTTTTTGAAAACCCGTCGCGTCGTCCGCGAACGACGACGACGGCGGGGTTTGTTTTGAAGAAACGTTTCGAATCGTTTTCGTTTCATCGCGCGTGCGACGACACCGGCACATCGACTGACTGTTTCATCCAATCTTTTTTCGTGTAGGTACGAGCTCGGTCGTCAGCCGGCGAACACGAAGCTCTCCTCCAACGTCACCGTGCGTCAAGTGAGATGCCGCGGCGGTAACATTAAGCACCGCGCGCTCCGCCTCGACACTGGTAACTTCTCTTGGGGTTCTGAGGCGTGCACGCGCAAGACGCGCATCTTGGATGTCGTTTACAACGCGTCCAACAACGAACTTGTTCGTACCAAGACGCTCGTGAAGAGCGCCGTCGTCGCTGTCGACGCCGCGCCGTTCCGCGCCTGGTATGCTCAACACTACGGTAAGAAGATTGGTATCAAGGTGAAGAACGGTGAAAAGGTTGAGGAAGAGGACATTGAAGCCAAGCGCTCCAAGTCTGTGACCATGAAGCTTCGCAACCGCAACCGCAACCACTCTGTCGCCAAGGCGCTCGATGAGCAATTCGCCACCGGTCGCATCTTGTGCATCATCACTTCTCGCCCGGGTCAGTGCGGTCGCGCCGATGGTTACGTGTTGGAGGGTCCGGAGCTTGCTTTCTACCAAAGAAAGCTCATGAAGAAGAAGCACCACAAGGCTGCCGCCGAAGAGCACTAAATATTCACAAGAATGTTTCGTCGCTCGCTCGAGGCGCTCGACTTCTTCACTGTGGACTCGGACCAGACCTAGCCAACTGGCCTCACCCTAGAACGTACTACTTGAAATCGTCAGATCTCATTCATTACAGAAACAAACAAACGAAACTCTTCTTCTCCTCGTCGTTTAATGTATGTACCCCGTCGTGGCGCTCCAATTATCGTCATGTAGCATCCCGTTCCGTTTCTTTGCTCGCTCGTGCGCGAGTTTTGCGTGAAGATGAAAAGTCTGAGTTCATCTGACTTTACTTTGCGACGCCGACGCGGACAGCATGTTCCGCACCGCGCTGTCGACGCTCGGAGGCGGCGGACGCGCGACGGATGCCGCCACCGACGCGTCGCCTTCGACGTCCACCGTCGGAAAAGCGGGGCGAATGGTTTCAGTCGCGACAACCATGGCTCGAATGCTTCGCGACCGTCCGCTCGGTTCAACGCGGGTGACGTGCTCGGTGCGAGGGTTGGAGGGGATCAGACGCGCGCACGAAGGGGTGATTGCGGAGTGCGATGTCGTGGCGCGGGATTTGCCTCGAATCGCTCGGTGTGTGGACGCCGACGCCGACGAAGAAGGCAGCGCTGCGGATGCAACGGATGCCGACGTAGTGGTTTTAAAGGAGAACCGTCGAACGAAACCTCAGACGAATGATGACGATGTGCGAAGACGACGAACTGTGGAAACCACCGCTTCGTTGTTTATCCAGTCATCGTCGTCGCAGATATCGTCGGATGTCGGCGAGGATGAAGTTCCGTTGTACGCGAGAAGGAAATGGAAGGCGCCGCTGCGTTTGGACGTTCGAGCGGGCGCAAGTCTAGGGAACATCGAGACCGTCGTCGAGTGATTGGTGTGGTGTTGTATTGGTTGTTGTTATTAGTTTCTTCGTAGGAAAATACCTTGGAGTAGTTTGGGGTGTAATTTGTTGTTCGCGCTGTAGTAGTCTTTGCACGGCTAAAAATGAATGTCTATGTTGTGCGGCGTTGTTGGTCAATCGCGTTTGTTTCCGTCACGTCACGTAACGCGCCATCGCGAGAGTATGTCTCGCCGGTTCTGGGAATTCCTTCATGGCGACGAGAGTGCATCGACGCTTGTTCCCACCACGTGTATCCACTCTGTCGGACCATTTTTCGAGGGGTTCTTCTCGTTTGGTCAACGCGAGAATTTCCGTCACTTCGCGCTTGTGAATAACCCCGTTTTCAAACAAGTTGATGATGGTTTCCACAAAGTGCCGATGAAAAAGATCGTCTTCGCGCAACCTCTCCCCGTTTTCGCGAACAAAGGCTTCACAGAGGGCTGGAGCTTCGTAATCGGCGAGGACGTTAAATTTAATGGCGACGTCGTTCCACTCCGCCATGAAATCGAGCTCATCTTGAGAGAAATCGATAAACTCATTGAGAAAGCGTTTCGCCTCGACGCATCGCACCTCGACAGTGTCGTCGTCATCGGAATCATAATTTGGACGACCGTTCATTTGGACCCAGGTTTTCGATCGGAAAAACGGTCCTTTTGATACAATTTCGCGTTTTGGACGCTTGTCAATTGGTCGTTCGTTGTTTTTCGTCGCCGGTAGCTCTTCACCGGTAGCTTTGCGTTTATTTTGATTTGGCGTCGCCGATAGCATACTCTCTTCGCGCGTCATGATCGACGTTGGATGCACTGCTGGAGGTTCCGTCGCGGCGATGATTTTCTCCACCGGTCTCTTCACATGATTTACAATCCAACTCTTCGGATCGAAATTGAGGAGAGCGGAGCGGCTATTGCTCAGAGCCTCAAATGCCTCTGTAAGCCTTGACCGAAGCGGCGACGGACCACCCGCAGACGCCGGCGTCGTCGTCATCGGCGGCACCTGTGTTGGAGATTCAATTGAAACCACCTCGTGTACGTCGTTCCCTGTGGGTGAATCTGTAAGCTTCAACGACGGTAAAGGAACGAGCACCTGCGATTGATTGGCGACGGTGGGACGCTTCTGCCGCGACGAACTCGGCACCGGACTCACATGCGGCAGACTCGTGGTTGGTTTTCGCGTCTGCGCTGCGACCTTCGTTAAATCCATCAAGTCAATCGTCGGCACCGCCTTTGAAAACTCCCTTCTTACCTCCTCTTTCATAATCTCTCTTACCACCGCCACCGGTTCACCGTATCGATCCGCGGGTCGAATGTATCTCCACTTTTCTTCACTTTCTTTGTCCTCCTCTTCGTCTGCTCCGCTCTCCGCGCAACTCACCCGCTCCATATAAATCCCCCTACACTTTACGTACCGGAATTCCCGATCCATCGCACACGTCATCATATCCGCCTCTCTCATCCTCAATACCCCTCGCGCGTCGTAATTGATATCCTTTCGAAAGACCCGCACCTCCGTCTTGGTTTTCGTCTGCGTCCCTCTGTACTCGCACAAGTCGTGACTCGCCCGAAGGTGCGTCATCAACGCCCTAAACGACCCTTGATTCCTCCCACACATCACGCACGAGTAGTTTCCACTCAGTGTTATCCTACTGTTTGTTCCATCGTACGCGTACTCGACGTCACCGCCGGAATCGTCGTCCTTTCCGAGTGAGCAACCTCGTCGTTGCTGTCGCTGTTGCTTCAGGTAGGATAAACTTCTGTGCAAAAACAACTTTGGACGTCGTCTTTCGAGCGTTTCGTACACCCCACGCACGCTCGCGTACGCTGCGAATATTTTTGATGTATCCCTCTCCTCGACACGATCCGACAAAGTCGATTCGTCGTCGCTTCCATCGTCTTCTTCTTCTTCTTCCAAAACAATCACTGCACCAACAGCGTCAACATGTTTTCGTCGCGTGTCGTCACCCTTCTCCCGTTTACCCGCACCCGACGACGTCCCCGCCGCGGATTCCTTTGTCGTCCCCACTGACCGACGGCGACGGTCGTTGTCGTCCGCGTCCGTCATCACATTCGACGGACAATCAATGACGCTTGCAAGAATCATTCACTTTTTCAAGTGATGCTGTCGACGTCATTCGCGAACGCACGCGAGTGTGTGTGTGCGCGCTAGTGTGTGCGCGCGTGCGAACACTGTTGGTACCCGATGACGTTGATGTCGTCCGTCGCGCTCGAGGCGTCGCCGTTATCGCACCGAACGCAAGCTGGACACGTCAAGGAGATCTTCAGCGCGTACGGCCAAGTTGAAGAGTGCGTCGTGCGACGACGAAAGACGACGCGGGCGGACGACGACGGCGATGGGAATTCGGCAATGGCGGTGGTACGGTTCGCGTCGACGGAGGCGTGCGCGAGAGCGGTGGAGGCGATGGATGGTGGGACGATCGATGGGACGAGGACGCGGTGTCGACCGACGGTTTCGGTTTCGGCGGCGGCTCGAGGACGGATGCGTGATGACGACGGCGATGACGACGGTAGCACGGGGGGTTATCGTAATCATCACCATCGTCCGTCGTCATCCTCGCGTCGAGGTTTCGGGGACGATGGGTACCGTCGCGGAGGGAGGATTTTGGGTAAGCGCGCGTCGGGCGATTTCAGAGCGGTAGCGTCGGATGGCGACAGAGAAAGAGGGAGAGACGCGATGACGGATAGACGACGCGAGGATGACCGTCGAGAACGACGCGGGCGATCGAGGAGTCACTCGCGCGATGACGCTCGTCGTCGTCGTCGTAGTCCGTACCGTCGTCGATCGACATCAAGAGGCCGACGCGACGAACGTCGACGAACCGGCGATGATTGGAATCGCTCTCGTCCTCGTTCTCGTCGTCGCTCGCGCTCGCGCTCGCGCTCGCGCTCGTCGAGAGATCCACCGTCGCGCTCAGAAACCCCACCACCGTCTTCGTCACACCGCGATCGTCGTCGTCAATCAAAGGATAAAAAAAGAGACGACGACGCTGCTTTCAATCGACACCGGTCCGCCGGTCGAAGAAGACGCGATAGGTCATTAAGCAGTCGATCCGATTCGTCCTCGTACAGCGGTGATTCTTCCATCTCCCGCTCCTCCCTCGATCATTCGAGACGACGACGTCGTCGATACCGATAATATTGTTTGTTTGATTGAAATAGCTGGTAGCGGCGCCTAAGCGGATTGAAATGAAGTCCAAAGTCCAAATCAACCTCACCCGCTTAACTTTAGAGCGTGACGCTCGAACCCGCGAACGGACCGACGACGAAACCCCATCCTGATGTCAGTATCCACATCCTCGTCATCCTCCGACGCGACGATCGACGCGATCGCGGGCACGACGGGTGCGCTTCTCGCGTTACTCAGCACGTACCCACTCATCACGATCAACACCCGTCAACACGTCACCCGACGACGTTCGTCTTCACGCTCTGACGTCAGCGTCGCGTCGGCATCGAATGATTCATCCTCATCGCGTCGTCCCTCTTCTTCT
>Ga0255751_10002365_pt1 | contig 17620 bp, 35 predicted proteins | sample 071ome_20_FD_179951 | JGI IMG/M metagenome (GOLD analysis project Ga0255751, IMG submission 179951) | Coastal salt marsh microbial communities from the Groves Creek Marsh, Skidaway Island, Georgia - 071412BT metaG (version 2) | ecosystem: Environmental > Aquatic > Marine > Intertidal zone >...
CTGCGCCATGGGATAATCGTGATGCTAGAAACAACTAAATTCTGGATAATTGTATTAGTAGTCTTTATAGTTTTAAACCATTTAGCATGGATAGAACGTGTGGAGTGGCTTAGAAGTTTACACTAAATATATACAACAAAAAGGAGTTGCTATGACTGAAAAAGTACTTAATGTTAAAAAAGTAGACAGGGTTGAAGACGAAAATTGGGTTGCTTCAAAAAGCGAGCGAAAAGCCGTAGAAGCAGGCAAGGCTCCTGCTCCTGAAGCAGGTGTCGATCCTAAAGTCGAATGGGAAGAAAAGAACAGAGAAGAAGCAGTTGATTCTGATCTAGAAAAACCTGTTCACGCAGTTGCTACAAATAAAAATAGACAATAGTAGGTTGTGATATGCAGGCTTTGATCTAAAGTCTGCAACAACCAAAATTCCCGCTTACTTTCCACGATATTGTATTTGTGCTTCACATAACTTTTAACAAAGTCAATGTGCCAATGTGCTATGTGATCAAGTAAACCTAGTAAAATTGCAAAATGCAAATCTACAAAAAATAAACTTACTAAAAATGTGAGTATCGAATGATGTAGATAGTGAAGTTGTGCCGCCCGATTTAGATAAAACTGTTTCACTGACCTTGATACAAAATATCTTTGTAAAGCAAGATCAGCAACTGTATGTTTAATACAGTATAAGAAAAACAGTTCCATCAATGTAATTACCCTCGCTCTTAGGGGACAATATTATTTACTGGCTTTTGGAAAAAAATTAACCGTACACTTTAAAAAAGTGGTTGACACTAGTGTCAAAGGTGTTATACTATGCATATAGTTAGAAAACGCAGAAGAGGTCAACTGCATGTCATTTTACACTTACACTAAAGATCCTATCGGATGCTTCGTAGAAAAGGATACTGGAAACTATTTTGAGTATTCCAAAAACGATGATGTCGAATGGGCGGAGAATTATCCACACAAAATTTGGGTAGGTGGAGAAGGCGTGTGTGGTATGCGTGGATGGCGTCATGGCAAGGTTAAAAAGACTGTGGCGTACATAATCACAGATGAGGATGAAAATGGACCTGTTTTGGAACGTTGGTTTTTGAAGTCAAATAAGGAGTATATCTAATTTTATTCTGCCCGTAGTTCAGTTGGATTAGAACAACGGTCTTCTAAACCGTAGGTCGCAGGTTCGAGTCCTGCCGGGCAGGCCAAATCGCAGTACACGAAAGTACTGCAAATATGGAAAGATCTGGGGATCCGTGAGCGTAGTTTGTATGGGACTCCGTGTTCATAATGAGCCAGATCACTAAGCAGGCGGGATGGGGGCCGTGCTTGGAACAAATAACTTGACAACATGCTAAATATGCGTATATAATATATTATGCCTACAAAATACGAAAATTGGACAGCCAGCGATGCAATAGACAAAAGTCTACTAGATAATGATATTCACTATCTTAGTGGTGATATTTCTAATGACAATGTTAGTGAATGTATTAAATGGGTTCTTTCAGCAAACCTACAGAAGAAACCAAAACGCACACTTAAATTATACATCAACACATATGGCGGAGATCTATATGAAGCCTTTGCTCTTATAGATGTTATGAAGAACAGTTATCACAATATTTCTACTGTAGGTATTGGTGCTGTTATGAGTGCTGGATTTTTAATTTTTGCCAGTGGAAAACAAGGAGAACGTTACATTGGTAAAAACGCAGGTAGCATGAATCATCAACATAGTGATTCAATGGAATCTAAAATGCACGACATGAGAGCACAGATGAAAGAAAATCAAAACTGTGAACTTAGATGCTTAAATATTTTAAAGGATGCTACGGGTATGACAATACAAAAAGTTCGCAATGAATTCATCAAAAACCCAAGCGACCAATACTACACCGCTAAACAGATGATTGATCTTGGTGTAGCAGATCATATATTATAGGAGGCCAGTGTGCTTAGAAAAATTCAAAATGGTGAAGAGCATTTGATTGCAAATGATCCCGTTAGACCACATATCCCATTTCATCAGCGTATAGGTGCCGGCAAGGATATATTTGTACTAGATGACGATGCTGGTAAAATTCGTGCTGTTATTTGTGTAGCCTACTGTGATGAAGTTCCAACTAATGAACGTGACATGGAGTTATGGTCACAACAAGCAGTACAAGATGGTCAACACGGTCGTGTTGCTGTGTTTTACACGGTATGGAGTTATGACAAAGGTGCTGGTAGACAAATTGTAAACGAAGTTTTTGATTTGCTAAAAAAAGAAACACCTTGCGAACGTTTTGTTACACTGTCGCCATTAACAGAAATGGCACGTAAGTTTCATATTAGCAACGGTGCTAAATTTTTGGCCAAGCATCTCGATTGTCAAAATTTTGAATATGCAGATAGTTAAATATATCAAAGGAGTATACTATGCCAATTAGATCATTTGCTTGTGAAGAATGCGAAATGGAATGGGATCAACTTATTGGTATGAATGAGTTAGTTGATACTTGTCCTAATTGCGGAACACAAAAAGTTAAAACACAAATCACTGCCGCGCCTAATTTAAGAATGGCCGATGAAGAATGGAACCCTAGAGATAAAAAATGGGAAACTAAAAAAGGTATAACAGATCGTCATGCTACACAGATGGACGTAGGATATAAGCCAATTGAAAGTAGTAGAATTAAAGAGTTTGACAATGTTTATCCAACAGCAGTGTATGGCGAATACGAAAAAAGTGTTAGTGTAATACAAAAAGTAGATTACGATCCTAAAGAAATCAAAAAGAAAACAAAAGAGTGGATTAAGAAGCAAGAGGGCAAAGGTGCCACAGTCAGCGTCAAAAAGAAATAATTATAGTCATGCTACTTCAAGAACTCACAGAACCAGTTGATCGTACAGAACTAGATTCTGCACTAGATTCTTTTACAACATTTCTCTCAAGTGGAGAACCTATTAGCAGAAAAGACATTGCAAAGCAATTACACAATACACTAAAGCGTTATGGCGTAGCAGAAGTTGGTGTTGAAGTAAGTGATAAAGTAGAAAGCGGTGATATGAATATGAATGCCGCATATGATCCGTTTGATGACGAGGACGAACTAGACCCTTTTTATATTGACTTGATTTTTAGTGAAAAAGACAAAACGCTAGAGTTTACGCCTGACGGTATAAAAAATATCAAAGACAGAATCATTGATGCACTAGAACACGAAATGATTCATATGAAACAGTATCGTTCACGCAACTTTGTGAAACAAAGAAAATATAAAACTAAATCAACAGAACCTGATGTAAAACGTGCAAAAGAATATCTAGGTAATGATGACGAGATCGAAGCATTTGCTAAAAATATTTCAAGTGAACTACTAAGAGCAAAAGGTAAGGACGGAGCAATGGATCTATTAAGGAATGCAAATTCATCTTCAGGTCTCAAAGACGAGATGGGATACCTACTTTCACCTAACCTATTAGGTTATCTTGCTATGTGGGGATTCAACACGCAACACCCTGTGATAAAAAAGTTGCTCAAAAAAATATTTTTTTACATACAAAACGCTTGACAAATACCACATTCGGTAGTATATTATAAACATAGTTAGATACGAGAGGACGAACAAGTGTTCAACTATTACAACGTTTTTCTAAGCGGCAAATTTGTCGGTACATTTAAAGATTTTTCTCTAGAGGGAGCAATAGATCAAGCATACATGAAGTTCGGTAGTGCCAGTAGGTACACCGGAGCAGGACGTAACAGTTTTACTGCTATACCAGTCTAAGTTTAAAGGCAGGGTAGTTTAACGGTAAAACAGCGGGTTTATACTCCGTAGCAACAGATAATTGGCTAATCTCGGTTCGAATCCGGGTCCTGCTACCAGAATTGGAATAGGCGAGCGTGATGGAATTGGTAGACATAACGGACTTAAAATCCGTAGGCTGTAATGGCCGTGGGGGTTCGAGTCCCCCCGCTCGTACCAAAACGATAAAAGTATTGACCGACCTTGCTATCAAGAACACTGGTGCAGGGTCTACAGGGAGGACGAAGTTTAAATTAGCGGCGGCAGTTGTATATAAAAATAATATTATTGCAACTGGTGTTAACAGTTATAAAACACATCCGCTAATGTCTAATAACTGGTATAAAGAAGGTCAATACTTTTTACACGCAGAAGTTGATGCAATTAAAAATGCATTAAAACTTATTAGCGTGGAACAACTTACCAAGTGTGAGTTGTATATTGTAAGGGTAAAGCGTCCTGGGTCAAATTCGAAAGAATGGATTCATGGATTAGCAAAACCTTGCAAAGGGTGTGAAAAACTTATTGCCAGTTTTGGTATTAACAAAGTTTTTTACACAGTTGATTGAGGAGCGGAAGGAACGCGGTTAAGCCTACAACCTCATTAAAATTAAGACGTAGGTGGGAAATAAAGGCGCCCTCACAAGAAAGGCCTAATTTGTAGGAGTGGTATAATGGTATTACGTCGGTCTCCAAAACCGAAGATTGAGGTTCGATTCCTTGCTCCTATGCCAATTTCGGTTGACAATTTTTTTAATGATGTTATTATATATGAATACTAAGGAGATTGACATGTCAACAATTAATGAACAAGCAGAAAATTTAGCACGTATGAGCAATGAGGAACGTGAACAGTTTGTTGAATCGCTAGTCAACACTTATCCTAATTTGGCTGAAACAGTTATGAGCAATATAGGATTTGCATTGATGGATAAGGATATTAGCGATGATCATCAATCATGAACCTTTATTCGATAGAAACAAAATAATTGAGCACTACACCGAACAAGACGGTGTTCCTGTAACATACGTTTGTACAAGCGATTTGCGAGCAAGTGATGTTCCATGCGATATATTTTATCGACCTACACCGCATCCGGAATTTGGTAATAGGTACTTTGGCTTGTATTACGATCATGTACGTGAGCATATGATGATTACTAATGCTGATTTAGTCGAAGAACTAGAGTTTGGTATGGTCAATGACGGTAGTGTGTGGCATTACAGTCAAAGCCATCATGATTATAAACGTTTTCCTAATGGTGCTATGATTGATGGTGGTCGAGTATATGTTCGTAGTAGCAGTGACGTTATTGTGATGCGAGTAGTTGACGGTAAGTTTTCCGCGGCGAATACGCAAAGTTTAATTAAACAAGGCGATATAGAATACGTTTATCCTGGAGGAGATTGTCAGGTATGAAATTAAAAGATTTTAAAATGCTAGAAACAGAAATGCCGAAAGGAGTACAGGCTATTCTCAATTTCGGCGAGTACGAACTAAGCATTGTACAGAACGAAAGTTCATATGGTAACAAACAAGGCTTGTATGAAATTGCTGTATTCAAAGATGGCGATCAACATGAACTGCCAGGTATTACTGCTGAAGGTGATACTGTTAAAGGATTCTTGACAGAAGAAGATGTAAACATGATACTAAAGAAAATGTATTTGTTTACAGGAAATACTCCACAGCAGATATAGGAGTTATCTATGAAATTGCCACCAGAACAAGGCATTACACCTAATAGTTGGGTAGTAGTTGAAATTACTCACAAAGACCAGAAGTATAAAAAGATAGTCTCAGGATGGAGTGGCGGATATCTTCACGGTGACAGTTGGCGTCTAAGTAGTGACATCAAGAATGTAGATAAGGCACACAGTGAATTTTATGCTGTGGTTGAGACGATGAGTGGCTCAGTGTATAATCTTTATTATCAAGCCAATGAAATGCGTATGAGCAACGCAGGCATTTATAACCAACTTAAAGAACAGTTTGGTGACGATTTAGAGATTGTAGAACTGTGATAACCTATAGCACCAACTGGATGGGTCCAATCAACGAGAACTGGATTGCTAAACATGGAGATGGCTGGAGTGCTGGTCGCATTGACATTCGTGATGATACTAAAGAAGGATATGCAGGTTGGGATGAATACGGTGTTGCGCCTATGCACAGTGAAGACTGGAACGCACTCAGCGACTACTTGTGGGACTTGACAACAGAAGAACTGTTACCGTATAATAAACTTATTGAGCAGTTCGAAGCACACTATGGAAAACGGATAAGGTGGGCAGATGACATTACCAATTGAAAGAACAAACGCAGTATTAAATGTAGAACGATTTCTAATGGACTTGCGAGATCCTAAAAAGTATCCGCGGGTTCCGCGAGCAGTTAGACAAGAAGCAGGTAGGTTGTTAAAGCATTATCCTTCCAAGTATAATATGAAATATATTTCAGATAGTTTTGAAGAGGTAGATTATTAATGTATGCAATAATGGTGTGTCTTGATGGTAAAGACGATTGGATTTTTGTAACAGAAAATACAGGTAAGTGTGATTTTATTTTACAACCAATGCTGTTTGATGATGTCGAAGAAGCATTTGTATATGCAGAAAATTTTGTAATCAAAGGCAAAGAAAAGAATATACAGGTAATCGAATATGAAAGTTAACATTGAAGAATACACAGACGACGGTGAAGATCAAAAGGTAGAAGTACAAATTGATCCTTGGGATACCTGGAGTATGGATTACACCCTTGCTTATATTATCTTACCTATGCTCAAACAACTAAAGGCTACTACGCACGGTGCTCCATACGTGGATCTAGATGATTGTCCAAAGGATCTTCAACCAAAAGAACAAGATGAGCATGGTACTGATGATACACATTTTGCACGTTGGGATTGGGTATTGGACGAAATGATTTATGCGTTTGATTGCAAAGCAAACAAAGACGAAGTATATATGCGTTTTGATATAAAGACAGAAAGAGACGCAATGGAAGCAGAACAGAAAAGAATTAGTAACGGTTTCCGGCTATTTGGAAAATACTATGAAAGTTTATGGGACTAATAAATGTGGAAATATTGGTGTAAAGCAATAGGGAGTAAAGCATATGAAGATGACAATAAGGCTGACAGAGTTGCAATTATTCGTACTGGGTGGGTGGTGTTGCACATTCTTACTTGCCTTGCTATTATCTTAAACGCAATAGCAAATCATGGTTGGGGATTAATAGGAGTATAAAATGTCAGAATATCCAAAAAAGACAGGTGAACATAGTTGGACTATTCAAGTTCGACAAGACGGTAAAACAAAAGAATTGTTTATTGAGTTGCCACCAGAAGCCCTTGCACAAGTAGGTTGGGATATAGGTGATGATCTAATCTGGGAAGAACTAGATAGCAATAGATGGTCTTTAAAGAAGAAAGACCGATAAATATCTACATGAGATTAGTATTTAGAACCAAGTCAGGACCAGTAGAAACTACAGGTGAAATAACCAAAAGATACAAAGTTGTATCTAATAATTCTACACAAGATGTTGATGTACAGCAATTTTGGACTTGGTTAAAGTACGAATTTCCCCATCTAGATCAAAACAAAGAACAAAAAGTATTTGGAGCCAATCTTCTTGATTTTAACAAGATTTATAAACAATGGCAAACAAAATTCACTTTTGAGTCATAAACCACTTTCTAACCGGTTGCTTTTCTGATAAAACATATATATAATTTGTAAAAGTTATTAACGGAGAAAAATATGAGCGATGTACCTGGTTTCTTAAAAACTAGTCGTAAGAAAAAGAAAGTTGTTGCTAGACGCACCAAAGGTTCTGAGCCTGACTACAATGACGTAGATAAACTAGAAGGTAAGGCTTATGGTGACTTTAAAAGTGCGGCCATGGAACATTATAGACTAGAATATAAGAGTTCAGACTATAAACAGTACACTATTGACTATATAGAGAAAGTTGCATATGGCGATTGGAAAGATCACTTATCTGTAATTAAAAAGAATCCTGACAGCAGTTTTGGGTGTACATTAGGTGGACTTTGCAGAATGCGAACTAGAGGACTTGCTGATAGCAACGAAGAATACAACAAGTATTGGGAAAATCTTCCAGGTACTATGGGTACTCCTAAACCTATAAGCGAATTTATTAATAAAAATTTACACGAACTAAAAGCATCTGGCGAAAAGATTGTAGAACAAAAAGAAGAAGAAAAGAAAGAAGAAGAAAAGAAAAGCAAACATATTCCTACTATCCAAGAACGTATTGCCGCGGCTATACCTGCTATGATTGATCCGTTTGAAAAAAGTATTGATGAATTTTTAGCAGGCACTCGTACAGACTTTAAAGATATAAAAGCATTAACATTTTTTAGACAGTTAGAAGTTAAACAACCACATGCTAAAATTATTGCTGATTTATATGAACCGCAATTAGCAGAAATGCGTGAACTCATAAATCCACCAGTTGCTAAAACAGATCATGAAAAAGATTGGGCACAGCAACTCAAAGATGGATATAGTCATTACAGTAAAAAACAAATTAAACAATTATATGAATTTTATGCTTCTATTATTACTGCCTGTGAAGGTATTATTGCAGAACGCAAAGCAAATAGAAAGCCACGCAAACTAAGCAAAAAGGCACCAGAACAAGTAGTAGCCAAATTGAAGTATAAAGTAGTTGATGAAACTTACGGAGCAAGTGTCGAAGCACATAAGTTTATTTCGGCAAATATGCTTGTAATTTTTAATTGCAAAAATCGTAAGTTGGGCGTATACTATACAAGTAATGAAGATCCTTTACAGCAAAAAAGAGATGGTACAGGACTTTATTTGAAGGGACAAACTTTACAAAGGTACGATGAAGAAAAATCGGTTTGGAAAGTATTGCGTAAGCCTCAACAACAACTTGAGGAAGTGCGTAACCTAAACACAAAACGTAAATTTGAAAACTGGTGGGAGACTGTTACTACTACGCCAACTAAAATGAATGGCAGACTCAACCCAGAAACATTATTGATAGGAGTATATTAATGAGCAATCTAGTACCTATGGTGGTTGAAAAATCACATGACGGTGAAAGAGCATATGACATTTTTAGTCGTTTGCTTAAAGAACGTATCGTTTTTCTAAACGGTCCGGTGCACGATGGAGTTGCACACAGTCTAACAGCACAGTTAATTTTGTTAGAATCAGACAGTGGATCAAAGCCAATTCACTTTTATATTAACTCACCAGGAGGTGTAGTAAGTTCAGGTATGGCTATCTATGATACCATGCAGTACATCAAATCTCCCGTGTACACGTATGTAATGGGTCAGGCTTGCTCAATGGGTTCATTATTAGCACAAGCAGGAGAGCCAGGCAAACGTTTTATGTTACCACACGCAAGACACATGATTCACCAACCAAGTGGTGGTGCTAGTGGACAAGCAACTGATATCCAAATTCATGCAGAAGAAATTATCAAGTTGAAAAAAGAACTAACTAACGTATATGTTAAGCACAATTCAAAAGGCAAAACCTTTGAAGAACTAAGCAATGACATGGAACGTGATAAGTTTATGACTGCTCCAGAAGCACTAGAATATGGACTTATTGATGAAATCTTTGAAAGGCGTGACTAATGGAACCAGTAGATCCAAGTCGTAAACATTTTTACATTAGTATTGTAAAGAGTGGTTTACGTATTGCAGGTTGTGTAGCAGTATTACTAGGTGCGAACATAATGTGGTTACCTGGAGCACTTTTAGCCGCAGAAATTCTAGGTATCGCGGAAGAACTATAATGCCTGTAGCAACCTTTGACAAACCAATCGAAAACATTCGTGTAGACCAACTCGACATTAAAAAAGGAGAGTTTAAAGGCGAATGGATCAAAGGTGGCCCGATACAGGAGTTTAGCAGTACAGGAATAATTGACAAAGCATCAGATGTTGCATTAACCGTTGTTGATGGGTGCATTATTGTTGATACTATCAAAACAAAAACACTTTCCGGAGATGTTGTTTTTACAGGAAAAACAGACTTTGCAAGTGATGTACTAATTAAAGGTAAACTAGAAGTAGATGAACTAATAACCAAAAAACTAATTGCGGACGAAACTACCGATAGACAATTTATCGAGTTTAGTCATAGAAATAAAAGAGAATCTAGTGTAGGTACTGGATTTATATGGACAGACAAAAAGAAATATACAAAACAATTTGTTTATCTAGCAAAGCCTGATAGATTATATTCAACAGAACCTATACAAGTTCATAAAGATAAATCTTTTATGATCGGCCCTCAGGATGTTCTTACAGAAAATACACTAGGTTCTAGTGTTGTTAAAAGTAGTTTACAACAACTAGGCGTGTTACGCTCATTAAAAGTATCAGGTGCAATGCAGGTTGGAGAACATATATTTTATGATCCTAATTTAGATAGGGTAGGATTAGGTACTGATAAACCTGCAGGAGACTTTGCTGTCTTTAATTTTGAAAATGATACTAACTTTGTAATTGATAGCGAAGAAAATCTACTAAAATTAGGATCCTACAATAATAAAACACTTGGAGTAATCACCGATAATCAGGTTAGAATTAAAATAGGTGTTAATGGTAATGTAACAATAGGAACTGAAGGCAATAGCGATAGTAAACACATTGTATGGGGTAAATTAGGAATTGGAATTAAAGATCCTGAGCATAGCATTGATGTTTCAGGAAATATAAAATTTCAAAATAGAATCTTTACGGTAGCACAAGGTGCACCAACAAGCGGTATATGGAACAAAGGAGATACGGTATGGAACGAGAATCCTAAACCTGATGCTCCTGTAGGTTGGATTTGCACCGGTGGAGGAAAACCGGGTAAATGGGCACCGTTTGGATATATCGGTAATAATTTAAACCTTTAGTATAATCACCCACCACTTGATCTATAAATAGTTTTGCTATGAATGATAAACTATTATTTTTAAAAAAAGCAAATGAAATAACAGGCAGTAAGCCAGGCTCTCATATGGAGGCAATACGTAAACAGGCACAACTATGGACTATGATCGCTAAAATATCACCAATCATTTTTATAATCGTAATGGGCATACTATGGCATTTTAATCTTATCAGTTATCAAAACATACTTTGGGTAGGAGGAATAATGTTTGGAGTAACCGCAATAACGTGGTGGTTCTGGACGGTACACACTATAGGTACTCTTGCTAAAATGGTTAGACAGGCTGATAGCGGTGTAAAAGATGCTTTAGGAGATCTCAAAGAAATTAGAAATATTCTAAGAGACATTCGCCGCGACCAGTAAATACTATTATGAAATACGTATCTGTTATAGGTAATGGAGAGAGCCGCCGCGGGTTTGATTTATATCAACTTGAATGGCTAGGAGACACGGTCGGCACTAATGCTGTGCATAGAGATTTTCATCCAACTGAATTAATTTGCTGTGATAGAAGAATGGTACAAGAAGCAGTTAATGCAGGATATGAGGGTTTGGTATATACACGAGAGGATTGGTATAAACAATTTAGTTTTTGGAATAATGTTTTACGTGTTCCAGAACTGCCATACAACGGTAATAAAAGACAGGATAATTCTTTTCATTGGGGTAGCGGTGGACACGCTTTAAATGTTGCCTGTAAAAAAGATCCAGAGTTTGTTGTTATGCTTGGATTTGATTTATACGGTTCGGGTAAAGAATATAAGTTTTTTAATAACATTTATAAAAATTCAGAACATTATAATCAAGATACAAAACCACTAACCGATCCATCATATTGGATATATCAAACAGCAAAGATATTTGAGTCCTATCCAAAAATAAAATTTCTTCAAATTCAACCCGACGATTGGGATCCTCCCGAAGAATGGGATCATTTTGATAACTTTTTTATAGATAATTACGAAAATTTACAAATTCTGATTGACAAAAACAAGTAATATGCTATAATAAGAACATGGATACATTAAAAAACATAGTTCTAGGACTACTTGTAGGTATAGTAATTTGTATGGCATTTGAGATTAAAGATCTTAAACAGCAAGTTTCTATACAGACACCCCAAGAAAGAACCATAATGCAAAGCCAAAAGGAAGATCCTTTGGTAATGTTTGAAAGATTCTTTGATATGGTACTAGAATTTGAGGCAAAAAAACAGGCACAACAGGATAAGGCACAAACAGATGAGCAAGAATCTACCAAGTAATGTAATACCATTTCCTAATGTAAAAACATCATCATTAGAAAATGATTCGGTCAATCTAACTAATAAGATTGTTTACGATATTATCGAAAGATTATCGGATAACAATATTAATGTAGGCGACGATGATCTACAATTAGAACTTATTGGAATTGTAAGATTAATTCGAGCAATGATTGATAAACAGCATGGCTTGGAAAATGATCTTTGTGAAGCATTAAAAACACTTTCACAAAATGTTCAAGATACTACTGCTTAATGATATATACAAGTGTGAGGACTTAGACGTCAACCCTCGTAAAATATTCTGCCGTCAAACTTACTCTATAGCAATTACAAAGGAGGCAAGAGATGGGTAAACATTATAGTACAAAACATTATGGTCATAACATTGGCCTATCAGCAGTCTTTAGACAACCTAATGCAGATCATTCACATTGTCATCTGCTTCATGGTTATTCATTAGCATTTACATTTACATTTGGATGTGATGAACTAGACAACAAAAACTGGGCAGTTGACTTTGGCGGACTAAAGCCGTTAAAGGCTTGGTTGGAAGATAGTTTCGATCACAAACTTTGTTTGGATGTTAATGATCCACACGTGGACAAATTTAGAGAACTACAAGAATTAGATCTTGCAGAGATTAGATTCTTTGATGGCGTTGGTGCAGAGAAGTTTGCAGAACACGCATTTAACTTTGCTGACAAACTTATTAGAGAAGCAACAGACAATCGTTGTTATTGTGTTAAAGTTGAGTGTGCCGAGCACGGAGCAAACTCAGCGATCTACGAAGGATAACATACATGGCTAAGATTGACAAAAGTCAATACACAAAGGAAGAATGGAAAATCATTCGTGAAAAACGTCGACAAGAAAAAGCAAAAAAGAATCAAATAAAAGAACAGCAAGAAAAAGCAAAACAGATTAATGCTTTAGAAAAAGAACGTAATAAAAAACGCAAGGAACGAGAAAAACTTTCTAAAGAGAATAAACCTGTACAGGATAATGTACAAACTACGCAGAATGTACAAAGTAATGTACAAAATTATGTTCTATGTTTAAAACACGGTAACAAATATTCAGCAGAATACGTTAACAATTTGTACTCAATGGTTAAACGAAATCTTTCAATTGATTATAAGTTTGTTTGCCTTACTGAAAATCCACAAGATTTACATAAGGATATTCTTGTGTTACCTTTACCAAGTTATTTAGAAGGTTGGTGGTGTAAGCCTTACATATATTCAGCAGATCTTCCACTAGATGGAACAATATTATACATGGATCTTGACGTTGTAATATCCGGATCATTAGATAAGTTGTTTACATATAGAAAAGGTGAGTGGTGTGTGATCCGAGACTTTACACGTTCTATGCAACCTAATTGGGAAAAGTATAATAGTTCAGTTATTAGATTTGGAAAAGGACAATTAAATCACGTATGGACAGGGTTTAATAAAGATCCTAAAAAAGTAATAGGAAGTCACTTCGGAGATCAAGATTGGTTATGGACAGCGGCAAAAGGAACCGCGGCACTATGGCCGGATAGTTGGATACAAAGTTACAAATGGGAAATTAGAAAAGATAGACAACTAACAGCAGGAATTAAGGGACAAAGAAAATTTGTAAATCGAGAAAATGCTGTTCCAGGTCCGGATTGTTGTATTGCAGTTTTTCATGGAGATCCTAATCCTCATAATTGTGACGATTCATGGGTCAAACAGAACTGGAAATAAAATGCATTTTGTATTTGACGTTGACGGAACTCTAACACCAAGTAGACAATCAATAGTACCAACATTTCAAAATTATTTTTGTAATTTTGTAAAAGATCACAATGTATCATTAGTTACAGGTAGTGACATATCTAAAACTAAAGATCAATTAGGAACCATGATAGTTAATATGGTTGACTTTTGTTTTAATTGTTCAGGCAGTGATATATGGTGTGGAGTTAAAAACATACATACAAGTAATTGGCAACTTCCTGAAGATGCACACGAATGGTTAAGTAAAAAACTAACGGAAAGCAGATTTGTTTTGCGTACTGGTTTACATTTTGAACATCGACCCGGTATGTGTAATTTTAGCGTTGTTGGGCGAAATGCTACATTAGGGGAAAGAAAACTATATGTGGATTGGGATCAAAAAGTAAACGAGCGAGAGAAAATTGCATCATCATTCAAAAAGATTTTTCCAGATATCGAAGCAAAGATAGGCGGAGAAACAGGAATAGATATTTTTCCCGTAGGAAATGATAAATCACAAATATTAAATTGGATTAAAGATGACGAGATCTACTTCTTTGGAGATGCTATGGGTAAAAATGGTAATGATTATCCTTTAGCAAAAGCATTAAAAAAATATCCAAAATCCAAATCATTTAATGTAGATAATTGGCAAGAAACATATCGATTGCTAGAAAAGATTGACAAAAGCAATTAATTGCTATATAATTTAACTATGATTGTACATAATATATTTCCAACCTGTGTTGCAGAATTTGATTTACAAAACAAAATCAACACAAAGTTATTATGGAATGAAATCAAGTCCTTAGAAAAACAAGATCATTCCTTGCTAACAGATGGTGGACAAAGCACTTACTTTCATGGTAACATGAGTTTGCTTGATCTTGATACTCCTTTAATTGTTAAATTAAAAGAAGAAATACAATCAGCAATAAATGAATATACAGCACAAATAGGACTTATTCCTGTTTTGCTTTCAAATAGTTGGTTAAGCACAATGGATCAAGGAACTGCCTTGCTACCACACAGGCATGAAGCAAGTGTATTAAGTGGAGCATACTATCCAAATGTTCCTGAAGGTTCTGTAGGACTTACTTTTATGAATCCACTAAAACCTTATAGAATGTGTGAAGTGTACGAACGTTCAACTGAATATAGTGCCGATGAAGGTACAATGCCAGTAAGGGAAGGCTGTCTGTATCTTTTTCCTAGTTGGTTAGAACACAAAGCGTCTGCTAACCAAACCAAAGATCGTGCGGTGATCAGTTTCAATACCGTAAATAACGCTCTAAAAGAAAAACCAGAAAAAGCAAGGATAATATGATTGGTTTGTTTTTTATAGGAATACCATTTACAATAGGTGTAATGTATATTCTAATTCGAGCCAGGAAGGGAGAATAATCCGATGAAACAAGATACATTTATTAGAGAATACCCAAACGCTTTTAGCAAAGACTATTGTGATAAGGTAATACAAAGATTTGAGTTAATGGCACAACAAAATCAAGTAGGTGTTGGTAAAAGCATTAGACACAACTCAGATACTAGGGTGGTGTTTGATTGGGCACCCCATTATAATATGTTTTATCATGATCCTGATCTAGTTACGGAATTTTATAACACCGTAGGAAAATATTATCAAGAACATTATGTCAAAGAATATGATATTCTTAAAGAAGGAATGGTGAAACACACTCCAAAAGGAATGAGTGTTCAACGAACAGGACCAAAGGAAGGTTATCATATCTGGCATACCGAAGTAAATGACAATCAAAGTGGTAGCAGAGTTGTTGTTTATATGTTATACTTAAACACGGTAAAAGAAGGCGGAGAAACAGAATTTTTATATCAAGGTGTAAAAACAAATCCAGTAGCAGGGAAGTTAGTTTTTTTCCCGGCAACATGGCAACACCCACACAGAGGCAATCCAATTTATGAAGGCTACAAATACATTATCACAGGCTGGTTCACCTACGACGAATAAGCGTATAGGTTTTGCATGTAAGTACATGCATCCTGATCAGAATCAGAAAAAGAAACTACTAGAAGAAATTCAACGTCCGTTGAATACTCGAAGCACTACCGTTGCTTGGCTTAACAGGCAAACCAAAGAAGTTGCTGAAGAACGATTGTGGGACATTATGGTTCACAATATACAATCGTATTTTAATCTTATCAATTATGTAGGAGGATTACCGAATGAACTTAGAATGGTTAGGTTGGGAAGTGACGTCCTACCTGTTTATACTGAGCCTACTTGGTCTTACTTCTGGCGCAAGCCTGATGTACGAAAATATTGCGAGACCAACTTCGCTCACGTCGGCGCAAAGGCTCGTGAACTTGATGTTAGGGTGTCTATGCATCCTGGTCAGTTTTGTGTACTTGCATCAGATAATCCTAATATTGTAAATAGAAGTATAGAGGAGTTTGAATATCATGTGGATGTCATTCGCTGGATGGGATACGGACAGACATTTCAAGATTTTAAATGCAATGTCCACATATCGGGCAGACAAGGTCCAGCCGGTATCATCAGTGTACTGCCAAAACTATCGCCAGAAGCGAGAAACACAATCACAATCGAGAATGACGAAATGTCGTGGGGACTTGACGCAAGTCTCGAACTTGAAAAACACGTCGCACTCGTTCTTGACATACACCATCACTGGGTGCGTACAGGAGAATACATTTTACCAACCGACCGTAGATTTGACCGCGTAGTTGAATCATGGCGTGGTGTACGTCCTACAATACACTATTCAGTTAGCAAAGAAGATTTACTTACAGAATGGCCTAGTAATGAACGTCCAGATATGGAGTATTTGCTAATGGATGGTTACAAAAAACAGAAATTACGTGCTCACAGCGATTTTATGTGGAATAATGCTGTAAATGACTGGGCATTAAGTTTTTGGGATCGTGCAGATATCATGGTAGAAAGCAAAGCAAAAAATTTGGCTAGTGCTAAACTGCATAAATATTATCATGAGAATAAGCGAAATAAAGACTTTATCTTGTCCCCGTACAAAGGCATCCCGGTGCCATTGTGAAAGCATTAAACAATTATCAGAATCACAAAATACCGTTTACGCAGTATCTCAATTAGAACATTCCGAGGAAGTAAAAGGTACAATAATGTTTATGCAAAGACCAGGGGAACCTACTCTTATTAAAGGTAAAATTAGTGGACTAAAACCAGGTAAACACGGTTTTCATGTTCATGAATTTGGTGATCTATCAGATGGTTGCGACTCAGCAGGCGCCCATTATAATCCGGATGGTGTGGACCATGGCGATTTAGATAATGGACATGTTGGAGATTTAGGAAATGTCGTAGCGGGAACAAACGGCGTAGCCGATTTCACACTTGTTGCTAAAAGAGTAGATTTAACAGGCGATCGTAGTATAGTTGGTCGTGCTATTGTTATCCATTCAGATGAAGACGATTTGGGTAAAGGTGGAGACGAAGAATCACTCAAAACCGGAAACGCAGGCGACAGACTAGCCTGTGGGGTAATTACACTTAAAGACACATCAGGAGAATAATATGTTAAAGTGGCTTAAAGCAGTTTTCATGCCGGCAGATTTAGAGAAAGAAGCACCATTGGTTCTTGACAAACCTGTTGTAATGAAAAAAACAGAACTAACAAAAATGACAAAAAACGATCTAGAACAACTAGGCCGTGCTCATGGCATTGAGTTAGACAAAAGATTAGCCAAAGCGAAACTGGTTGATCAATTATGGAAAGAAGTAAAACCTAAAAAATAAGGAGATTACTATGTTAGATAAATTTAAAGGTTGGGTAGCAAAACGTTTCACAGAAAGAACTTCTTGGGACGGTGCGGCACTTATTG
>Ga0255751_10002368_pt1 | contig 17604 bp, 18 predicted proteins | sample 071ome_20_FD_179951 | JGI IMG/M metagenome (GOLD analysis project Ga0255751, IMG submission 179951) | Coastal salt marsh microbial communities from the Groves Creek Marsh, Skidaway Island, Georgia - 071412BT metaG (version 2) | ecosystem: Environmental > Aquatic > Marine > Intertidal zone >...
CACTTTATCACTTGAATTTAAATATTCAGCGACAGCTTTGGCATTTTCACAATGCTTTTTCATTCTGAGTGGGAGCGTTTCAATACCTTGGGCAAATTGCCATGCATTATCAGGAGAGATAGCAGCACCTAGATTTCTCAAAGGGATTACTCGCATTCTTATTAAATAAGCTACTGGAGCTAAAATATCGGGTAAATCATAAGCCCATCTGACTCCATGATAACTAGACTCAGGTTCTACCATCAGTGGGAATTTATCACTTTGCCAATTAAATTTACCTGAATCAATAACAATGCCACCAATACCATTTCCATGGCCACCCATCCACTTGGTAAGCGAATTAATGACTATATCGGCACCATGTTCAATAGGTCTTTGGAGTACTGGGGTGGTAAATGTTGCATCAACAATTAATGGAATTCCATACTTGTGAGCAATATTACTAATTCCCTCTATATCTGCAATATCACATGCAGGGTTGGAGAGCGTTTCACAAAAAACTGCTTTAGTTTTATCATTAATTGCTTGATCAATTTCAACAAGATTATTCGAATTTACAAAATTAACCTTTATCCCAAATTGCGGAAGAATGTCATTAAACATGGTAAATGTTCCGCCGTAAAGGTTAGCTGCAGATACAATTTCATCTCCAGCTTGAGCAATATTGATAATGCTATTAAAAATAGCACTGGTACCTGATGCAAATGCCAAAGCAGCGGCACCTCCTTCAATGGCAGCAACCCTCTGCTCAAGTGCATCTTGGGTAGGATTCATAAGACGAGTATAAATATTACCTAATTCTCTTAATGCAAATAAGTTTGCAGCATGTTCAGTACTGTTAAAAACGTATGCTGCCGTTCTATATAGAGGTATGGCACGGGCATTTGTTGTTGGATCAGGATTTGCACCTGCATGTATACAAAGTGTATCTAATTTCATTTTTTTCTCCTAAAAACAAATAAATCCTAACTTATTTCAGTTTTATATAAATAAAAAATAAGTATAAGAAAATAATTTATAGTACTAACTAGACCTTTTTAAAGATTAAAGATCCATTGGTTCCGCCAAAACCAAAAGAGTTACTCAGCACATACTCTAATTTCTTTTGTACAGGATTGATTGGCGTATAGTTTAAGTCACATCCCTCTCCTGGATTTTCAAGATTGGCTGTAGGCGGAATAAGTTGATCCTTTAATGCGAGAATACTAAATATAGCCTCTACTGCGCCTGCGGCACCTAAGGTATGGCCAGTTGTTGATTTTGTTGAACTTATATGAAGTTTATATGCATGGTCACCAAAAGTCTTTTTAACAGCAACCGTTTCAGCCAAATCACCAAGAGGCGTTGATGTTCCATGTGCATTAATGTAGTCAATATCTTCCTTATTGATACCCGCGTCATTCAAAGCATTATGCATACAAGCAGATGCACCTCTTCCATCGTCACACGGGGCTGTAATATGATTTGCATCGCCCGACATTCCAATGCCCACTAATTCTGCATAAATATTAGCACCTCTAGAAACTGCATAGTCATAATCCTCAAGAACTATTGCACCAGCACCATCACTGAGGACAAACCCATCTCGATCTTTATCCCAGGGCCTACTGGCATGGGTTGGGTCGTCATTACGAGTTGAGAGTGCTCTAGCTGCACAGAATCCACCAATACCAAGAGGAGTAGTCGCAAACTCCGCACCACCAGCAATCATAACTTTTGCATCTCCAGATTGGATTAACCGTGCCGACAATGCAATACAATGAGCTGAGGTAGCACATGCTGAGACTAGAGATAAGTTGGGCCCTGTAAATCCGTATTCAATTGAAATATGACCAGAGATCATATTGACAATACTACCTGGAACAAAATACGGAGAAATCTTTCTTGGGCCAGAATTTAAAAACTTTTCATAATTGTTTTCAATGGTATAAAGACCACCAATGCCTGCACCCATCATGACGCCAACGCCATCTGTATCTTTTTCTATACCCGCATTAGCAATAGCATCTTTTGCAGATGCGATTCCATAATGAATAAATGGATCAGAGCGTCTTGCTTCTTTTGGATCCAAATACTTCTCAATTTCAAAATTCTTAATTTGTCCTGCAATTTGAGAGGAAAAACGATCACAATCAAATGAAACTAATGGAGTAATACCTGATACCCCATTAGAGACATTCTTCCAAGATTCCTCAATAGAATTACCAGTGGGCGCAATAATACCTAAACCGGTAACAGCAATACGTCTTTTTGTCATTGATTTGTAGATTTAGCTTTTATGAGAAACTACATAATCAATTGCTTTCTGAACAGTAGTTATTTTTTCAGCTTCTTCGTCAGGTATTTCTGTATCAAATTCTTCCTCAAGAGCCATGACTAATTCAACTGTATCAAGAGAGTCAGCACCAAGATCATCAACAAAGCTTGCTTCATTCTTGACCTCATCAATACCAACACTTAGCTGTTCTGCAATTATCGTTTTTACTTGATTTTCAATATCACTCATAAGATTCCCCCATAGGGTTAATATAGTAGTCTTTTGACTGCGTATATTATAGTTTGAACTTATACACAGTGCTAGCCAAACATTAAATTAAAAAAAATATAACAATTTCAATAACTTGCATGCTAACTCATAAACATACCACCGTTCACATGGATCGTTTCTCCGGTGATATAAGAGGCCAAATCAGAAGATAAGAAAAGCGTACTAGAGACAACATCATCAATGGTGCCTAGTCTTTTTAGTGGGATTGATTTTAACAAATTTTCAATTTGATTATCATCAAGTTTGTTTGTCATATCCGTTTGTATAAATCCTGGGGATATAGCATTAACAGTAATATTTCTTGATCCCACTTCTCTAGCCAAGGATTTAGTAAGACCAATAAGACCCGCTTTTGAAGCTGAATAGTTTACTTGACCAGGATTTCCAGTATGACCAATTACCGAAGAAATAGTTATGATTCTCCCAAATTTGTATTTGATCATTTGTTTTACAGCATTTTTAATCATGTAAAAAGTACCAGATAAATTTGTATTTATGACGCTATCCCATTCTTCATCAGACATTCTAAGAATTAAATTATCTTGGGTTATCCCACCATTATTAATCAAGATGTGTGGCATTAACTCCTTATCTGATAAATGGGTAAATAAATTTTTGATCGAATCTTTACTATTGAGATTTAAAGTGAGCGCATAAAGATTTGGATTCGTATTTTGTTTTATTTTATTAACAGATTCATCGCTGGTACCCGTTGCCACAACCTTAGCGCCATAATTTAAAAATCTATCAATGATTCCAGCACCGATACCTCGAGATGCACCTGTTACTAAAACATTTTTATCCTGGAAATTAAAATTCATAAATTAGATTATATCTAATCGCTTACATGCTTGAAATGAGATTATCCATTCTCTTTATGCAATCTTGCAGTATATTTGCCTCAGGGAGCAAGGTGATTCTAAATGCATTGTTATTTGGATAGTTAAAACTTGTGCCAGGAGCTACAAGGATATGCTCATCCTCAAGAAGTTTTAAAGCAAATTCTTTATCATCAAATATTGGCTTATTTACATCAATAAAGGCATACATGGCTCCTTGGGGGTTAATCATTTGCATATTTAATGACTGATCTACAGCATCAATGACAGCACGTCTTGATTTGTAGAGCCTACCGTCTTTTGCGGTTAATTGGTCAATGCTTTGAGTTCCACCAAGGGCAGTCTGTACAGCCCATTGTCCAGGTACATTGCTACAAAGTCTAAGTGCAGCTAAGAGCTCCATCGAGTTTAAAAGATCAGATGTGTTCTCAAGAGATCCTGTGAAGCTTACCCAACCTACTCTATATCCGCAGGCTCTATATACCTTTGATAAGCCAGAGAATGTAGCAATTGGAAGATCATGATCAATTGATGCAACTGGGGTAAATTCTGCATCATCGTAAGTCATCCTGTCATAGATCTCATCTGAGAGTAATAAAAGATTAAATTCTTTACATATATTACAAATGGCTTCGAGAGTGCTTTTTGGGTAAACAGCGCCAGTAGGGTTATTTGGATTAATTAAAACTAATGCTCTGGTTTTATTGGTGATTAATTTTTTTATATCAGCTGGATCAGGAATGTAGCTATTTTCTTTTTTGCATGGATAGTGAATAGCCTTTCCACCGTTTAAAATAGTTGAAGCAGTCCATAAGGGATAATCAGGAGATGGAATTAATACTTCATCATTATTTTCTAGTAATGCCCTGAGTGTAATGTCGATTAACTCACTAACGCCATTTCCAATGATAACTTGATCTATAGAACCATTTTTAATGCCACGAGACTGTTGCTGCATTATGATTGCCTCTCGGGCAGGAAATATACCCTTTTGATGGGTATAAGCATCACAATGAGAAATATTTTCAATCATTGCCATTCTTAGTCGGTCAGGAGCAATCAAACCGTAACTTGCAGGATTACCTATATTTAAATGTGTAATTTGCGTACCGCTTTTCTCAAGCTCATAAGCTCTTTTCGCCAAATCACCACGAATCTCATAACGTACATTATTAAGCTTGCTGCTTGGAGAAATATTAACCATTGGATTAGAGCTATTTAATGTTTTTTAAATGTTCAACTAAATGGTGAGCAGACGATAATTTGAATTCACCAGGATTGTCCACAAAGCATTCAGTAATTCTTAAATCATCAATAATCATTGAAAAACGTTGCGAGCGAATACCCATGCCAAAAGCAGATGAATCAATACTTAGATCTAAAGCTTTTACAAAATCTGCATTACCATCTGAAAGCATTAGAATTAGGTTACCTACCGATAAATGATTTGCCCATGCTTTTTGAACAAAGACATCATTGACTGAAACGCATGCAATTTGATCAATGCCTAGTGCTATTAAATCTGAGCGTTTTTCTATAAAGCCGGGCAAATGCTTTGCTGAGCATGTAGGGGTAAAGGCCCCAGGCACAGCAAAGAGAACAGTTTTTTTATTCTTGAATAACGTTGTAGATGATATATATTCAGGACCATCATTAGACATGATACCTAGTTGAGCATCAGGTATGCTTGTACCAATTAAGTTTGACAAGAGGATTACCTATTGAGTGCTGCTTGGAGCTGATTTTCGCGATCTTCTTCCATATTGACATAGTCGATCCAAGATCGAGCACCGTTCTCTGATCTTTCGTCTTCGATTGCAACTTGGAACGCAGTTCTTGCTCTTGAAAACTCTTTAAGCTCAAACAAACAGGCACCAAGAATCATATGAGCTTGGTCTTCTCGTCTTAGATCACCTTTCTCAATCGAGGTCTCAGCTGCATCGACACATTCATCATATCGTGCCAGATTTTGAAAAGACTGAGCCAATCTAATGTCAATTTCACCGTCTTCAGAAAGATTGGCGGCTTCAATCATAGCAGGAATTGCCTTTAGATCCTCTTGTGCTAATTGCCAAGATTGAGCTAAAACTCTCCAATTCATCATATTGGACTCTATCGTACCGTCCTCAAGACCAACTTCCATGATTCTTGCAGATTTAACAGGAATATCAGCACTTAGTAGTAATTGTGCCAACTGAACTTGTTCTGTACCCCTATCAAGCCAACCAGCTTCATAGGCAGTTTCATATAATGCTAACTGATTAACATCATTACCTTCTTGGCCATACATAGCTGAAAGCTGAACAAAATATTCTCTTTTTGGCCAATTGTTAACTAGTACATTTAATGCATCAATAACACCAGGAATATTATTAAGTTCGAAATGGAAGACATTTAGTAGACGGTACCAATTCTCTTGCATGTCTCTGCCTTGTTCAGTGGCAATAGAAAGCGCTGTTTCAATTGAAACAATACCTTGATTATAGTCTTCTAGCTGATAGTACAATTGTGCTTGAAGTACGTAAGGATCTGGACCTGGATTTGGTTCTAAATTAAACCAAGTATCAAGCATATTTAATGAATCATCGTATCGATCTTGCGCAAAGTAAAGTTGAACTAGATTATAACGAGTCGTCATTTCCATACCTAGCGGTAAGTCTTCTACTGGTTCCACTCTAAGCATGTTTTCATAGGCTTCAATCGCTGCAGGATAATCATCCTGGCCAAGGTAAATAAAGGCATAGAAGTTCCATAATTGAGCCATTTCATAGCTATTTAATCTGCCCTGATTGCCCATTGTTCTTACTTCATTGAGCAACCTAAAGGCACAATCCATATCAATAGGCTCTAATTGCTCACCCGTATCTGGATCAGTAACACCCTCAGCACATGCCTGAGCTTCTGATAGGCGTGTATAAACTCTCTCACTAAGTGCAGGAGTACGTCTCGTTCTTTGTGCCTCCTGGGCTTCCTCGCTCTGGGAGTAAAGATTTCCAGTAAATAGTATTGTTAGCGATATTAAAAGCGAAAGAAGTCTTTTCATAAAAAATCCTTATATTATTCAGCTAGCTCAAAAGAAATTCTGTTTTGTACATTAGGGACTTCAACAGCAACACCATCAATAACCCTTGGTTTATATTTAAATTTTAAAGCTGCCTCCACTGATGCTCTTTCAAAGACAGAATTTGAGCATTCGACACCATATGCGTCACGAGTTGCACCATTAGGCATTACTGTAAATTCAACAATACAGTAACCCTCAATACCCATTCTAAGTGCTCTGGCAGGATAAACTGGAGCAACTTTAACGATTGGTAGATACTCTCCATCGCTAACGCCAAATCCAACACCACCAACATTTAAGCTTGCATCAACAGTCGGTGCGGACAGTGACACAGACATGCTGTTATCAAATGAATCTGCTGCAGTTTGTTGAGGTACCTCAGGTGGTAGCTCTGGCTCTGGTGGTCGTTCTGGTCTTCGCTCACGAGTTTCGACTTGTTCATTACGTTCAACTCGAACAAAGTCATTAACTCTGAATGTAGAAGCCTCAGTTAAGGCGCCACGACCAGTAGCAATGAGAAGTTGCATAATGAAAAAAAGAGCAAATGTTATTGCAGATCCTACACCAAGTGACAATGCATATCTTGCTATCATAATTCTATCCCCTAATAATTGCTTAAATTCAGTATATTAAAAATTCTCAAAATACTCAAAATTATGGCACTGTTGCCGCAATGGTAATGTTATCAACCCCCGCTGCCTTAGCTGAGTCCATTACAGCTATGACAAATTGATTAGATGCATCAGTATCTGCCTGGATAACAACCCCGCCTTCTGGATTTTCAGCTCTAATCCTTTCAATGGCAGGCCTAACACCCTCAATACCGACTTCACTTCTATCCACCCAGATTTCGTTATTTCCTGTCACAGCAACAAATATACTCCCAGAATCAGGTGTAAATGCTGTTTGAGCATCAGGCCTGTTTACTTCAGCGCCGGGCTCTTTGACAAAAACTGCAGTAACAATAAAGAAAATAAGCATGATGAATACAACATCAAGCATGGGAGTGAGGTTAATCTCGGTTTCTTCCTCTTCATTAAGTTGCTCACGAATATTTCTCATATTACTGCCCTCCAGCAATAGATATATTAAATACACCAGCGAGTCTTGATGCATCCATAACGCCTACTAATGTTTCTGCAGATGAATCCGGTGCGGCTTGTACAACAACTGGTCTATCTGGGTTTTCTGCATATAGTCTTGTGATATTAGCACTGACTGCACGAGGATCAACAATCCTATTATCGATCCAAATATCATCAGTATCATCAATGATTACAAGAATTGCACCCTCTTCATTTGAAACAACTTGAGGTTGATCTTGATCGGGTCGATTTACATCAAGTCCAGTTTCTCTAATAAAAGAGGCAGTTACTATGAAGAATATGAGCATGATAAAAACAACATCTAACATAGGTGTTAGGTTAATTTCATTCTCCTCTTGTTCCATCTGTATATTTGTAATTGAATTTTTTCTCATAAATTTCTACTTATAAAAATTACCTATCCATTGACAAACCATCCTCAAGACGATTCATTTCACCTTTTACTGATCTTGTTAATATCGTAACAAAAAATACTCCTGAAAGAGCACCAACCATACCTGCCATGGTTGGGATAGTCGCTCTTGACACACCTGCAGCCATAGATCTCGCATTGCTGGTGCCTGAAACCGCCATCACTTCGAATACACTTATCATCCCAGTCACAGTCCCCATTAAGCCTAATAATGGGCACAAGGCAACTAACGTTTGTATCATTGGTAGGTAAGCCTCAGCAACCATTTTTACTTCTGATATCAAGCATTCTCTTATTTGGTGTGCATGCCAACTTTTATGTTCAGCTCTAGAATTCCAGGATTCAAATGCATTTGAAATAGCATCTTTTAAGCCCGTTCTAAAATACATAAGCCTCTCAAGAATTAAGATCCACATAAGAAAGATGACAACACCAATCCATCTTAGAACAGGTCCTCCTAGCTCTAAAAAGTCTCTGATTGCTTCGTATGCGTCAACTAAAGATTGCATAATTTCCCCTTTTGGAAAAAATGAGATGCCCCTATTTAAAGAGGCATCTCTATTTAATTAAGCACCCTCAGCTCTTCTTGCAACAAGCCCAGCACTCTGTTCTTGAAGAACTTGAGTAATAGACTTACTTCTACCACTCACGATGGTATGAAGAAGAACAGTTGGTATGGCAACTACAAGGCCTAGAACAGTCGTTACAAGGGCTTGAGAAATACCTCCTGCCATGGTTCTTGGATCACCTGTACCAAAAAGCGTAATCGCTTGGAAAGTATTAATCATACCGGTAACCGTTCCTAGCAGACCCATAAGAGGGGCAACTACTGATATAACTTTGATAAACAAAATACCTCTTTGTAGAGGCGGCATTTCTTTCAAAATAGCTTCACCAAGTTTTAGCTCAAGGCTCTCTACATCAGCGGATGGATTTTGGTTATAGATCTTAAGAACACGACCCAGCGCATTTCCTTCATCAGGCGTTGAGCTCTTAAGTTGTGCTTTAACTTTCTGACCGGCAAGTGTAAGAGAAACAAGCCTCTCAAGTGCTATAAGCACACCAACAGCTCCAAGACATAAAATCACATAACCCACAAGTCCACCTTGACCTACTCTTTCACGAAGATTCGGTGATTGAACAAATGCAGCCAAGATCACACCCCTTGTAGGATCTAATCCAAACGGAGCAAAGCCATCAACAGCTTCAAGAAGATCAGATGTACTGTTAGTAAATCTTGATTGCTCTGGCTGCCTTTGCAGTTCAGAAACTGAATTTGTAGCTGAATTGTGCTGAAGATATCTTCCGTTAGCAGCAATATTAAAAGCCCCAACTCTAACGATATTTTCATTGATTAACTCGCCATCAGCAGTTACTAATTCGTAGTTAGGAATTAGCTTAACTTTACCTAATTCGGTCGCCTCTCTTTGAAGCTCAAACCACAATCTTTCAATTTCTTCGATTGAAGCCAATTGGGAAGTACTACCCATTTTTGCGGCAAGCTCAGTTAAGAAATCACCTCGGTCAGGGAACTCAATATTAGTAAGGGAATTTTGAAATTGAGCCCTAGCATCTCCTGCAACTTGCTGAAGCACGCCAAAGATTTCTCTTAAAGAACCAAGTCTTGTATCCAATTGTTCTTGAACGTCAGCTAATAATAACTCATTAGCTTCGAACTCATCTTCTAATTGTGTGCTTAGATTTTCTTGTCTTGTTCGCTCAGCATTAGCATCAGCTAATAATTGAGTTTGAGCATCCTGATCTAACATAAAGACTCTCATTCTCTCAGCTTCAAGCGCTGCATCTCTACCAGCAGCTTGCTCAACTAATACTAGAAGCTCTTCTAGCGTTGTGGCTTCCTCTTCTTGAGCGCTAACATTTAATGTAAATAAAGAAGAAGCTAAAAATAAAATTATAAATTTTGAAATTAAATTTTTCATTGTTTAGCCCTCCTGTGGCGATGAAATTGGTAAAAGCAAAAGATCTGGACCGATTTGGTTTCTTGCAAGTCTGATACCATTTCTGATGGCATTACGATAACTGCTATCAACTTCAACCCAATCACCAGCTTCTTTGTCCCAAGATCCTGAAATCTGACCGTCAGGTGTTTGATACATCAAAGCAACACGACCTATTCTCAAAACATCAACCTCGCGTGTGTTGCCATTGATTACTAATTCATCGGTATAAGCTTCAATAGTACGACCGTAATCATTTTCAATCTGCCATGCTTCCATAACAACGCGGAATTTTTCAGCGGCAGTAACGTCAGCTCTTTCTAGCACAGTTGTCAAATTAGCTACGCGACTATTTCTCTCTTCGGCTAAGAACGGAACATCTAAAGCGACAAATTGCTCAAGACCATCAATCATTCTTGTTAATAACGGAAGGATTTGTCTTTCTACAAACTGAACGTTATCAATTGATTCTCTTATTTGACGAAGCGTCTCATTTTGGTCATCAATTTGTCTTTGTAATAATGTGTTGTATACAACTAATCCATCAACTTCTTTCATAACGGCTCTGTATTCCTCGATACGCGCTCGAGTGACATCAACAACACCATCGATATCATCTTGTGCATCTTGGCCTTGCTGTATACGCTGTTCTTCAGCACCAATTATTTGATCAACATTCTGAGCAAATAACTGTTGTGAAAGAAATAACGAAAGAGTCATCAAAAGAAATGAAATATTTCTTATAAACATAGGTTCCCCTTACTATTGTTAATTTATATAGATAATTAATCTAAGGGTCTTAGTCTAATCTATTTGTACTAAGAATCAAACTTGAAAAGATATATTTTTTATTATGTAAAAATTCTAATAATATCCTTCAATATGATAGATATAGCCATGCTGGAATACCTTATATATAATACACCCTCTTGATTAAGCTTGATGCTTTGCCGAAAAGCAAAATGCGAATAAGTTTTTAAGTTTAATTTTTAATAAAATTTATATAAATTTCAAATATCTAAAGTGGATATTCGTGATATTAGGGGAATTTTTCTATGAAGCTATTTACTGAGAAGGATGTAAAAGAAAACGTATTGGCAGGTGAAAAAATTGCGGTCCTTGGTTATGGAAGCCAAGGTCGTGCACATGCGCTTAATTTAAGAGACTCCGGATACAATGTAGTCATAGGCCTTAGACCAGGTGGAGCTTCTAGTAAATTAGCAGAAAATGAAGGCTTTGATGTTGTACTCCCAAAGGATGCATGTGTTGATGCAGGGTTAGTTGCAATTTTGACACCCGATATGGTTCAAACCAAGCTGTATGAAGACATTGAATCCAATCTTAAAGCAGGTGCAACGCTTCTCTTTGCTCATGGTTTTTCTGTTCATTTTGATCGCATTAAGCCAAGAGCAGATTTAGATGTCGTTTTAATAGCACCTAAGGGTCCGGGCCATTTAGTAAGAAGGCAATACGATGAAGGTAGAGGTGTGCCCTGCCTAATTGCTGTTCATCAAGATCATACCGGAAATGCTTTTGATCGAGCACTTGCTTACGCTGATGGTATCGGTGGTACAAGAGGCGGTGTTTTGGAAACCACTTTTAAGGAAGAGACGGTAACTGATTTATTCGGAGAGCAAACCGTTCTATGCGGTGGTTTGTCAGAATTAATTGTAAGGGGCTTTCAGACACTTGTTGATGCTGGCTATCAACCTGAGGTTGCATATTTTGAATGTATGCATGAGGTGAAACTCATCGTTGATTTATTGCATGAAGGTGGGCTTGCAAAGATGCATCAATACGTAAGTGAAACGGCTAAATACGGTGATTTAACCCAAGGACCAAGAGTCGTCGATCAAACCACCAGCGATAAGATGAAATTAGTACTTAATGATATTGAGAACGGAACCTTTGCAAAAAATTGGGTGAATGAGTATGAAGGCGGTCTTCAAAATTACAACAATCTGATGGAAGAAGATCTCAAAAGTCAGATTGAAGTTGTGGGTAAGGCATTAAGATCTAGAATGAGCTGGTTACAGGAATAAATTAATTTCCGCTCATGGCTGAAACTGTAAAAATATTCGACACAACACTTAGGGATGGCGAACAAGCTCCTGGGTGTAGTATGAATATTGATGAAAAGCTCAAGGTGGCAAAGGCTCTAGAGTCATTAAATGTTGATGTGATTGAGGCAGGCTTTGCAGCAGCTTCACCCGGAGATTTTGAATCCGTATCCGCAATTGCTGATTCCATTAAGAACTCTACAGTTTGCAGTCTTGCCAGATGCAATATTAGTGATATTGATAAGGCATGGAACGCTTTGAAGCATGCAAAAAAATCAAGAATCCATGTATTTGTTGCCACTAGTGAAATTCATAGAAAATTTAAGCTTCAAATGGCAAAAGAAGAAATTATTGCTAAAGCAGTTGAGGGTGTCTCATATGCGCGGTCATTATGCGATGAAATTGAATTTTCACCAGAGGATGCCTCACGAACTGAATTAGATTTTTTATCAGAAGTCGTTTTAGCTGCAATCAATGCCGGTGCAACGATTATTAATGTTCCTGATACAGTTGGATACACAACCCCACAAGAGTTTTATCAAGTTTTTTCTCATTTAAGGACTACGATTAAAGATCACCCTGAAGTAACCTTGAGCGTTCATTGTCATGATGACCTAGGTATGGCAGTTGCTAACAGTCTCTCTGCAGTATCTGCTGGAGCCAGACAAGTTGAATGCACCATTAATGGCATTGGAGAGAGAGCAGGAAATTGTTCTTTAGAGGAGGTAGTGATGGCATTAGAAACTCGTTATAACCATTACGGTATTAAAACTAATGTGACGACTAATAAGCTTTATCCAACGAGTCGACTTGTTTCTAACATTACGGGTATGTATCCTCCTCGAAATAAAGCGATCGTGGGTGAAAATGCGTTCGCTCATGAGGCTGGTATACATCAGCATGGCATGCTTCAGAATTCTGCAACGTATGAAATTATGAAGCCTGAAGATGTAGGGCTTTCAAAATCTAACTTAGTGCTCGGTAAGCACAGTGGAAGACATGCATTTAATCAGCGAGTCATTGAACTTGGCTTTAATGTTGATGAAGCAAAGCTTGAATCGGCATTTCAAGAGTTCAAGATTATTGCAGATAAAAAAAAGGAAATCTCTGATGGAGATATTGAAGCAATTATTTTGTCTTCTGACAAAGCAACTGATGGGCCTTGGTCATTACTAGATTTAGAAGTTAAAACTAAAAAAGGCACTCCTGCTAGTGCTAACGTAACATTAATGCACCATGAAAACGGTGAATTAAGCGCCTCTTGTGATGGTGATGGCCCTGTTGAGGCAACTTTTAAATGCCTTTCAACCCTCTCAAAGATTGAACTAAAACTTATTAAGTTTGACATTAAAAGTGTATCTAAAGGAGATGATGCCCAAGGTGAGGTTATTATAACTGTTAGCTATGATGGCAAAAACTATCGTGGGCATGGAGTGAGCACAGATATCGTTGAGTCATCAGCATTGGCATACATAGATGTAATAAATATGTTGTCATTTAAGTCGGACTCAAAGAATATTGGTTTAGAAATTCCACAAAATATAATTTAAATATGAAAGAAACTAAATATATTTGGCAAAACGGAAAATTAGTTGCCTGGCAAGATGCAAAAGTTCATGTGCTAACACATGCCCTTCACTATGGGTCTTCTGTATTTGAAGGCATGAGAGTATATGACACGAAGGATGGTGGTGTCATATTCCGTTTTACCGATCACATTAAACGGTTATTTAATTCAGCCAAGATTTATCATATTGCGATGCCCTACTCTCTTGAAGAAGTTAAATCTGCATGTATAGAAGTCGTTAAAAAAAATGATCTAGATAAAGGCGCCTATATTAGACCTGTATTTTTCAAAGGATATGGAGAAATGGGAGTTGCAGGAATGATGGACAAACCAGCAGAAGCGGCGATTGCTGCTTGGGAATGGGGAACCTACTTGGGTGATAATGCCTTAAAAAATGGTGTTGATGTATGCATTTCTTCTTGGAACCGAGTCGCACCAAATACGATACCTGCACTTGCTAAAGCCGGAGGAAATTACTTATCCAGCAGCTTGATAACTATGGAAGCAAGACAAAGGGGCTATTCAGAGGGTCTTGCATTAAATACAGAAGGATACGTAAGCGAGGGTGCAGGTGAAAATATTTTTGTGGTCCATGAGAACGAAATTTATACTCCGCCTGTTTCTAGCGGAATTTTAAATGGTTTAACCAGAGATACAGTTTTAAAGATTGCAGATCATTTAGGAATTAATGTTCATCAACAAAATATCCCAAGAGAGATGCTTTATATAGCTGACGAAGTATTCTTGACAGGAACAGCTGTTGAAATTACCCCGGTTAAAACTATAGATAACTACGCAGTAGGTTCGGAAGGAAGAGGACCTATTACTGAAAAGATTCAGTCTGCCTTTTTTGGATTATTTAACGGCGAAACCGCTGATATCTGGAACTGGCTGGAACCGATTGATTGATACCGGAGAAATCAATGAATTCAATAATTGATAAATTATGGGATGCCCATGTGGTAAAGCCCGAAACCGATGAAACGCCAGCAATAATTTTTATTGATCTGCATCTTATTCATGAGGTTACATCACCACAAGCATTTAGCATGTTAAGAGATAATAACCTAAAAGTAAGACGCCCAGATTTAACTCTTGCAACCATGGATCATTCGATTCCAACATTACCTTTTAAAACAATGCAAGAGCTTGAGCAGATTGCGGATGAAGCTCCAGTTAAGCAATTAAAACAAATTATTCAAAACTGCAAAGACTTTGGGATTGATTTAAAAACATTTGATAGTCCTGACAGAGGAATTGTTCATATTATCGGACCAGAGCTTGGTATTACTCAACCGGGAAAAACCATAGTTTGCGGAGATTCGCATACAAGCACACATGGTGCATTTGGTGCGTTGGCATTTGGGATTGGTACAACTGAAGTTGGCCATGTGCTAGCTACTCAATGCATGTTGCAAAGAAAACCTAAAACTTTTGCAATTAATTTAGATGGGGTATTACCTAAGGGTGCATCAGCAAAAGATATCATCTTGAAAGTCATTGGAGAGATCGGTGTGGATGGAGGTACTGGATATGCAATCGAGTATCGAGGATCTGCAATTCGATCCTTATCCATGGAAGAGCGTATGACCGTCTGTAACATGACCATTGAAGCTGGTGCAAGAGCAGGTGTGATTGCCCCTGACGATACCACCTTTGAATATCTTGCCGATAAACCCCTATCACCTAAAGGTAAAAACTGGGATGAAGCAATTAATTACTGGAAGTCCCTACTCTCTGATGAGAATGCAACATTTGATAGAGAACTATCCATTGATGTTTCTAACCTCTCGCCTATGGTTACGTATGGTACAAACCCAGGAATGGTTGTCTCAATTGATAGTCCCATCCCCTCAGCCAAAAATGATTCAGCATCGAAGGCATTGAAATATATGCATCTTGAATCCAATGCTTCCCTGCAAGGAGAAAAGGTAGATGTTGTATTTATTGGTAGTTGCACAAATGGCAGGTTGTCAGACTTAGAAGAATCAGCAAAATTATTAAAAGGAAAAAAAGTAAATCCTTCCGTAAGAATGCTAGTTGTTCCTGGTTCACAGTCCATAAAGGATAAGGCCGAAGCGATTGGCTTAGATAAAATTTTTATTGAGGCCGGTGCGGAGTGGAGAGAGCCAGGGTGTTCGATGTGTATTGCGATGAACGGAGATTTTGTTCCCGAGGGTGGATTGGCAGTAAGTACCAGCAATCGAAATTTTGAGGGAAGACAGGGATCTAAAGCAAGAACAGTATTAGCTAGCCCAATTACAGCAACGGCATCTGCGATCATGGGTCATGTTGCTGATCCTCGACAATTCATTTAGGTGATCTATGGAAAAAATATCTCATATTAATTCAAAAACTGTTTCCCTGCCCTTGTCTGATATTGATACGGATCAAATTATTCCAGCAAAGTTTTTAACAACCACCACAAAGGATGGTTTGGGCAAATATCTTTTTTCAAGCTGGCGATACGATGATGCGGGCAATCTGATCGAGGATTTCATTATTAATCAAATTGATCCAACAACACATCAAATACTTGTTACCGGCCATAATTTTGGCTGTGGTTCATCCAGGGAGCATGCGCCATGGGCGCTTGTCGATTTTGGTTTTAAGGCAGTCATAAGCACTGAGATTGCAGATATATTCTTTAACAATGCCTTAAAAAATGGATTTATTCCCATCGTTGTTAATCATGAATTACATAAATACCTTCTTGAAAATTCTGGTGTTGAACTAGCTATTGATATAGAAGCACAAACTCTATCTATTAAGGATTATGATAAGGTCCATTTTGAGATTGAACCTTTTGCAAAATTTTGCTTACTTAATGGTGTAGATCAACTAGGTTTTTTGCAAAATGAAATTGACTTAATTCATGACTTTGAGTCAAAACATGGCAAGTGAACATAAAATAGTATTAATGCCCGGTGATGGCATTGGCCCCGATGTTCTGCACCAAGGCGTAAGGGTACTTGAAAAAGTCAGTGCAAAATATGGTTACTCATTTGCATATGAAGAGTGCCTAATTGGAGGGATTGCATACGATTCTGTAGGCACTCCACTCCCAGATAAAACTGTTGAATCATGTGTTAACGCCGATGCAGTACTGCTGGGTGCCGTAGGAGGCCCCCAATGGGATCATATTGAGGTCAAACATAGACCAGAGCAAGGCTTATTAGGAATTAGAAAGGCTTTAGGTTTGTATGCAAACATTAGACCTGTAATCGTTTACCCTGAGCTGGCTGACGCATCTCCAATAAAAAATGAAATTGTATCTAATACTGATTTGGTAGTGGTTAGGGAATTACTTGGAGGCATTTATTTTGGTAAGCGAGATACTATTGATGATTATGCCTATGATACCTGTGAATATAACAAGGATGAGATCGAGAGAATCATTCGCTTTGCAGCAAACCTAGCAAATAACAGAAGAAAAAAACTTACATCAGTTGATAAACACAATGTTCTAGATACCTCTAGACTTTGGAGAAATACTTGCGAACAATTAATTCGTCAAGAATTTCCTGACCTTGATTTAGAGCATATGTACATTGATGCAGCAACGATGCACCTAATTACCAAACCTAGTTATTTTGATGTGCTTGTAATGGATAACATGTTTGGTGATATTCTTTCAGATGAAACCTCCGTACTTTCAGGATCAATGGGGCTATTGCCCTCTGCTTCGCTAAATGAGTCTAAAAATGGCATTTATGAGCCCATTCATGGTTCTGCTCCAGATATCGTAGGAAAGGATATTGCTAATCCTATTGCTTCTATACTCAGCGTTGCAATGATGCTTGACTATTCATTTGAATATATTGATGCAGCTGAGGATATTAGAAATGCTGTAGCACAAGCTATCACTCAGGGCCATCGTACTGTCGATATAGCAAGATCAAGCGATCAGAAACCACTAAAATCAAGTCAATTTACTGATCAAGTTTTATTAAATATTTAATATAACTTGCATCTTCCTGGCTTTGTGCTATTGTACTATCACAATACTACACTAGTACATGAAAACTAAAAGAAAAATTAATGTAAAAG
>Ga0255751_10002371_pt1 | contig 17573 bp, 15 predicted proteins | sample 071ome_20_FD_179951 | JGI IMG/M metagenome (GOLD analysis project Ga0255751, IMG submission 179951) | Coastal salt marsh microbial communities from the Groves Creek Marsh, Skidaway Island, Georgia - 071412BT metaG (version 2) | ecosystem: Environmental > Aquatic > Marine > Intertidal zone >...
CACAGTTCGCGCTAGGTTCTGATTCGCGATCTGCGTTATCCTGGCACGGATAGACTAGGCGCTACGCGCAAATTAAGGCTCAGAGAGGTCACAAAAAACTATCACAAGAGCTTTTAAACGAGCCCTCAGCACCCAATTAGCCGAAGCCTTCATGGATTCTGAAGCGGACCAAGCCATCGTTTGTTCGAGGTGCGAGGGTGCAAAAAGCGCAGCATGGATAACAGCGCGGTGGCGTCAAAATATGGCCCGCGAGGGACTATCAACAAGTTCAATGAGAGAGAACCTAAGGAAACACAATGAGTATTGAAGGCAAGCAATTCAGAACTGAAATCACGTCTCAGGGTGAGTTGAAGTTAAGTTTAGAGACGGTCACCTTCCCTGAGCCGAAAGAGGATGAAGTGCTTGTCAGGGTTCAGGCCTCGCCCATCAATCCTTCTGATCTGGGGCTCCTGTTCGGGCCAGCGGATATCAGCCAAGCAACCTTCGGTGGGTCCGCGGACGCACCCACCGTGACGGCGCCCGTGCCCGAGGCGATGATGCGACTGGTTGGTGCTCGAGCTGATCAATCAATGCCCGCAGGAAACGAGGGGGCAGGTGAAGTAATTCAAGCGGGTGGCAGTGATGCAGCGCAGGCGCTCATGGGCAAAACCGTAGCGATTCTGGGTGGTGCGATGTATGCCGAATACCGAATCATGAAAGCGAACCAATGTTTGCTGATGAACGAAGGGGTGTCAGCGAAGGAAGGGGCAAGTTGCTTCGTCAACCCGCTGACCGCACTCGGCATGGTTGAAACCATGCGACTTGAGGGCCACACAGCCCTTTTGCATACGGCTGCAGCTTCGAACTTAGGGCAGATGCTGGTCAAGATTTGTCAGAAAGATGACATCCCTCTAGTGAACATTGTTCGTAAAGATGAGCACGTTGAATTGCTCAAAGGGATTGGCGCGAAGCATGCGCTGAATTCAACGTCGCCCAACTTTATGGCCGATTTGGTGTCGGTGTTGACTGAAACTAACGCGACGCTGGGTTTCGATGCCACGGGCGGTGGCACCTTGGCCGGGCAAATTCTTACCGCAATGGAAGCGGCGCAAAGCGCGAAGATGGGTGAGTTCTCTCGCTATGGCTCGACTACCTACAAACAGGTTTATATCTACGGCGGTCTTGACCGCTCCCCAACCACGCTAAATCGAAGCTTCGGCATGGCTTGGGGACTGGGTGGATGGCTTTTGACACCGTTCCTACAGAAGATTGGGATGGACGCAGCCAACGCCCTTCGTCAGCGCGTCGCCGATGAGATCACCACGACGTTTGCCAGTGGCTACACTGCTGAGGTCAGTTTGACGGAGATGCTGCAAGAGCAGCACCTAATGACCTATGCCAAGCAAGCCACGGGCGAGAAATATCTGGTAGTCCCCAGCGCTTAAAGAGCGGCTGATTCATCCTGCAGCGCACCCTGGTCCAGGAGTGCGCTGACAGCATCGTCGTCGAAATTAAGCCAATCTTTCAAAACTTCGCGATTGTGCTCGCCGCGATGCGCGGCAGGGCCTCGAACGCCACTTTTCGCATTTGAAAATCGATACGGGGATTGAGTGACTGGCCGAGTGCCTCCGGCGCGATCGTCGATTTGGATGATGGTGCCCCTCGCTCGCAGGGTCGCTTGATCCGGTGCATTAACCGGGTTGCGCACCCGTCCCCAGGCAAAGTTCATGGCTCGCATCACCTCATCGAATGCGTCTTCTGTTTCAAGGCTCATCAAAAAGGCCTCGGCAGCCTGTCTGCGCTTGGCAACCTTGGTATCAAAATCATCCTCACTCGAACTGGGGTCAGCCAGGTATTGGTGCTCGATGAGACGTTTGAACAGTAAGCGGAAATCGGTTGAAAGGAGGACGGGGCCGTGTGGTAAATCGTAGATTTCATTTCGAAGCGGTGCGGTATCCCAAGCGTCTTCCAGGTCGTAGTGGATCTTGTCGTCGGTGGCGACCGTGGCATCGATCATAGCAATGTCGATGTGTTGCCCTTGTCCTGTTTTCTCACGATGAATGACTGCGGCAAGTAGCCCCACCAGTCCGTGGAGTGAGGCATTGGTGTCAGCGACAGACAATGGAAGGTCTTGAAAAAATCGCCCTCGACCTGCGCCTTCGGCTTCATCTGCGGATCGGTGAATGAGTCCAGCTTCCGCGTGAATGACCGGGGCATAAGCGGGTCGCCTTGACTCAGGGCCGCCATGCCCGAAACCGCTAATCGACAGCATAATGATTCGTGGATTGAGGCTTGCGAGATGCGCATAGCTGAGCCCGAGTCGACCCATTACGTCCGGACGGTAATTTTCGATGACGATGTCGGCTTGCTCAACAAGCGCTTCAATCAGCGCGATAGCCTCTGGCCTGCGTAAGTCCGCGCAGATGTTGCGCTTGCCGGCATTCTGTTGATGGTAATATCCCGGCACATTCGCGATGCTTTTGCCCCAGAATCGGGTAACGTCGCCCTCTGGTGGTTCAACTTTGACGACGTCTGCGCCAAGGTCTGACAGCATTCGGCCCGCAAACGGTCCCGCGAGTACTCGCGAAAAATCAAGCACTTTGAGCCCGGAAAGTGGATAGTCCATACGTAGGCCTCTAAAACGTGAACCCTTGAATCTAAATGCAAGCGTTAAAAATTAAAAGCGAGCGGTACCGACAGCCTAAGGTTTGGGGCACTCTGTTGGGCTTGCTGATGCTGACTTGGTCTGGTGCGCTGTGGGCAACAAGCAGTTTTCCAATCAAGCCACTGTTTGATGGGCACTGGGAAATTGATTTTTCTCGCAGTGAGAACCCGGGCGATAAGCTTCGTTACCTTTATGAAGTCACGTTGAGTGGTCACCGTCGGCGTCTTGCGCAATCCGATCCTCGATTTGGCGACTCTCCCATGATGGCCATGGCTGATTTGCAGGGCCTTATCAATCTGGGCCGGTTGGCTGAACACATTACCCGAACCAGTGTACTCGAAGTGGTTTCAAGTGATGCTTCCCTCGAAATCCATCGCGATGACAACTTCACGTTGCGGTGCGAGTCCTTGCAGCCAGAGTCGGGGATGACAAATCTTGGGTTCGCTCGATGTGAGTGGCGGGAAGAGCAATTGATCGTGAAGCAGTTGTTGCCCGGAGGCATTGGCATCGAACATCGTTTGACTTTGAGCCCCGCCCGTAGGGAACTCAACGTTGCGACCAGTATTTTAGGTCAAGGCGTCTCCCAAGCATTCACGATTAATCGAGTCTATGTGCCGTTTGAACCCGGCGAGGATCGATTCCAGTGTGAGTATGTCGTGGGCAAAGGTAAGGTTTGTACTCTTGGCGGGGAAAGTCCCTCATGAGGCGGCAATCACGTTTTAGTCTGGGGCGTATGCGCAATTTATTCGGATTCTGGTGGACGACATCGAGAGCGATGGATGATAGGCGCGTTTCTTCCCCGCCGGATGCCGAAGAGACTGCACACTTGAATGTGACAGGCATTGAGTGCTTCTCGGCGTTCTTCTTGATCTTGCTTGTGGCTGGATGCCAAACCGTATCAGATCCGGGTGCTGTAGATTCAGATTCGATTGCAACATTAAGCGAACCCCTGCAAGCGATGCCCGTTACCCTGGATCAAGCCACGGGCGCAGCGACGGCGCCCCTTTTGAATGTGTCGATCGCACTGTTTGAGAACCGATCGAGCGCGGCGACACAATCTGAAGCGCGTCTCATTGAGGCAGAAAAGCATTACTTTTCGACGCAGCTGAAAGACGTCCTGGATCAATCGGGTTATTGGGGCGCAGTCCGCGTTGTACCGAGTGCCGAGTCCACTGCAGAGCTGGGTTGCGAAGGTAAGATTGAGGATGCCCATGCTGCAAGAATACATTTGGAGATCCGTTGTGTTGATGCTTCGGGGGCGATTTGGTTTGACGAATCGATGCGTCATGAGGCTGAAGCCTCCGACTACTTTGATGATGCACTCGCCAAGAGGGAGCCATTTTCACCGCTCTTTTTTAAGGTCGCCAACGCCTTGTCCGAACGCCTGAAGCGTCAATCGAGCGAGGTGTTGATTGATCTCCAAGCCGTTTCTCTTATGCGCTACGGGGCTGAGCTCGCGCCCGCAACCTTTCGCTCGTACTTAGGATCAACGGAAGATCGTTATGTGCTTTTTGGTTACCCAGCCGAGGACGATCCGATGCTACGGCGAATCGAGCGAATCCGTGACAGTGAGTTTTCGTTTGTGGATGCGGTCGATGAGGCATACGCAGAGGTCATGCAAAAGATGGTAGGCCCGTATCACATCTGGCGCCAATACCAATTTGAATTTGAAGACTACAACCAGGCTTTGGGCGCAACTGATCGCGTTGGGCGTCAGCAACTTGCGTTTGACTACGATGCGCTTCTGCGGGCGTACCGCCGCTATCAAGATTTTCGTCAGAATCAGGACGAGTTGGAGGAAATGGCTGACTCCTTGAATCGCTCGCTTGCACCCACGTTAGCTGAAGTGGAAGGACGAATCGTTGAACTCTCGGGCAGCCTGTCGGACCAATATCGAATGTGGCGGAGCGTTTTGCGAAGCCTCTACCTCGAAGAGTCTGGCGCAAACACAGACTAATCGCGTCTATCGGAATGCGTCGAGTCGTTGATTTGCGATGTCGACCAGCCAAGGCCAAGCGTCCCAACGATCTCGCTGGCTGATCGCGGTATAGCGCGAAGCGGCGGCTTCTCTATCACCCGAGGTTTCCATCGCCAATGCCTGCGCCAGCTCAAAGGATGTTCTTACCCATGCAGGCTGTTCGTCAGCTTGAGCCCCGAGTAGACGACGCTGGGCCTCCTCACCAATAGTCTTATCTTGGTGCCAACGTGCGTAAACCCACCACATGTCTGCCATGAGACGGTATTGCTCGGCATCTTTCGGAATCTGTTCCCTGAGTGACGTAATCGCGGTCTCCGCTTTTTGCCAGTCGTCGTTCACGATGTAGCTGCCAATGAGAGCAAGGTGAATCCGACCGTTCTCGGGGTAGCGCGTGACGATGGGTGCAAAATACTCCCAAGCCGAGCCCCGATGCATGGGTGATTGAATCAGTAGATCGCCCAGAACGAACAGTGCAGCGTCTTGGTAAGGCCCTGGTGTTTCTGAGACCTGCCTCAAGTAAGGCAAGCTCTTGTGGGAAGAACCTGATGGGATGAACCACAAAAGGGGCGCAACCCATCGAACAAAAGAAGGCAAATGATCAGCGTAGTAGTACGCCATGCCTAAAGGCAGTTTGATAGCGAGATTCTCGGGATCTCGTTCCAGCGCTGACTCAAAGGCCTTAATCGCCTGGGTGCCATTAACGCCAGCGGCGTAGTACTGGCCGCGCACGCCGGAGAGAAATGACAGTGCGAAATGCCCTCTTCCGCACTGAAAGGCATCGCTCGCGTCAACCCGACTGAATTTGCGATTGCAGTGCTTAATCAAGGCATCGGCCAGGGTCTCGATGCGAGCGTCATACGTTTGAGACTCGGTGTTCCAGGAGAGCTCGGTTGCAAGGTTATCGATCTCGAGGCCCATACCCAAGAGCCGGTGATCGGCATCTTCGGATAGCATCTGAGCGAGCCCGTTCGCTCGGCTTAGTTGCCCTTGAAGGCGCGCGTCTAGAATCTGTTTTTCGACGTCTTTGACATCCAGGGCTGAACTCAGTTGAGCTGCCATCGAGAAGCACAGAGTGACGAGCAGTTTGTGGATAAAAACGCGAAAAGCAGAGATCACAAGCGTAGCGTCTGGGTTGGGAAACGCACAGTTTAACCGGCCTCATCATTGGATCAAAAGTCGAATCCTCTTGGCTCTGTGAGACATCGCCGCACCGAGTGTCAGCGCAGAATGATGATGCTCGAGAGTCGATTTTGTATTGATATTGCGCGAACATTAAGGTTGCTCAATATCGCGAGATGCCGAGGAAACCAATCCATGACTGACTCAAATGAAGCGTTGACCTCTGCACAGTTAGACGCTTACTGGATGCCTTTCACGGGTAACCGCCAATTTAAAGAAGATCCGAGGATCATTACTGGGGCCGATGGTGTGTATTACCAGGACGATCAGGGTCGGTCGATATTTGATGGCCTCTCAGGGCTTTGGACTTGCGGATTTGGCCATAACGTTGGCGCCATTAATCAAGCCATTGCCGAGCAGGCGAGCCGTTTAGATTTCAGTCCCACCTTTCAGTTCGGCCACCCCGGAGCCTTCAAGCTGGCTGAACGTATCACGCAATTTATGCCCGAGGGCATTAACCGAGTGTTCTTCTGCGGGTCAGGCTCTGAAGCGGCGGATACCGCGCTAAAAATTGCTAGAGGCTATTGGCGGGCGCGGGGTAAGGCGAGCAAGACGCGGCTGATCGGTCGAGCCAAGGGTTATCACGGCGTTAACTTTGGTGGGATTTCGGTCGGCGGCATTGGGGGTAATCGTGCGAGTTTCGGTGAGGGCATTGCAAGCGATCACTTAAGGCACACATGGCTGAAGGAGAACTACTTCACGCCGGGGATGCCGACAACCGGAGCAGATCTGGCGGATGATTTGCTGGAATTGATCACTCTGCATGATGCCTCCAATATTGCGGCGGTGATTGTCGAGCCTCTGGCAGGCTCAAGCGGCGTTTTTCCGCCGCCTCACGGCTATTTGCAACGTCTGCGAACTATCTGTGATCAATACGATATTTTGTTGATCTTTGATGAAGTGATCACAGCTTTCGGCCGTATGGGCGCGAATACAGGCTCGGAAGCATTTGGCGTCAAGCCAGACATCATTAACGTTGCCAAGCAGCTGACCAATGGCGCGATGCCTATGGGCGCGGTGGTGGTCGACCAGCGCATTTACGACTGTTTTATGGAGACTGGCGCGCCACACTACGCGCTAGAAGTGCCCCACGGCTATACCTACTCCGCCCACCCTTTGGCATGCGCGGCGGGGCTTGCGAGTCTCGAGATCCTTGAAAAAGAACACATGATTGAGCGGGTTAAGGCGATCGCGCCGGTCTTTGAGCAATCGATCCACCAATTGGCGAATACGCCGTCGATCGTCGATATTCGAAACTATGGTTTGGCAGGGGGTATCACGCTTGCTGCCTATGAAGGCGAGCCGTTAAGGCGACCTTTTGAAGTGGCCATGTCCATGTGGAAGAAAGGGTTTTATGTTCGTTACGGCGGCGACACGATTCAGCTAGGGCTGCCTTTTATTGTCGAGGCGCCGCAAATTGATAGCCTCATGAATGCGTTGGGCGAGAGTATCGGCGAGTGCGCCTGAACCTTTTAAAGCAAGATGAATTTGCCTAAAAAGAGCAGCGCGACAAAGTATACCGGCAAGTCAGCAGGCATAATTCTTCCCCAGCTGAAGAGTCGGATCAGGGCGTAGGTGATAAACGCGATGCCGATGCCGTCGGCAATGGAAAAAGCGAGCGGTGTGGCCATTGTGCAAAGCACAGCCGGAACAAATTCGTTGTAGTCCTCCCAGTTAAGCTCGGCCAAGTTACTAACCATTAAACAGGCAACGAAAAGCAGCGCAGCGGCGGTGGCGTAAGCGGGCACACTCTGCGCGAGCGGTGCGAGAAAGACGGCCAGAAGGAACAATAGTCCTATCAAAATTGCGGTCAACCCGCTTCGACCACCTGCTTCAACACCCGCAGAACTCTCGATATAGCTGGTGGTTGAAGAGGTACCGAGCAGTGCACCAATGAGCGTCGCGCTTGAATCAGCAAAGAGCGCGCCTCGGAGGTTGAGAATTCTCCCGCGCTGGTCGGTTAGGCCCGCCCGCGACGATACGGCGACTAGGGTTCCTGCAGTGTCAAACACATCAACCAGGAGCAAGGCGAGAACGACAGGGATCAGGCTCACCTCGAGCGCAGCCATGATGTCGAGCTCGAGGAACACAGGCGCTATAGAAGGCGGTGCCGAAAACACGCCGCCAAATGCCGTGATGCCCGAGACCCAGCCTAATACCGAAGCAGTCAAAATGCCTAGAATGATGGCCCCAAAGATGCGCCTTGCACTCAGCACGGTAATGATCGTGAAGCCGAGAAAACAAAAAAGCGTTTCGGGTCGAGCCACATTGGCCATGGTGACCAGCGTACTATCGCTCGCCTCCACTATGCCGGCGTTTTGAAGCGCGATAAATCCGATAAAAAAACCGATTCCGGCCGAAATACCGCGTTTTAGGTTCATCGGAATACTATTGATTAACCACTCGCGGAGAGGAAAGATGCTGATCAATACGAACAGCATCCCGGATACAAACACTGCGCCTAGGGCCGTTTGCCACGGGTGGCCCATCCCGATGACGATCACATAGGTAAAAAAGGCGTTTTGCCCCATGCCCGGGGCTAGGCCGACTGGCAACCTCCCCACGAGTCCCATCAAGATCGAGCCTATTCCAGCAGCTATGCAAGTAGCGACAAAGACGGCTCCAAAATCCATGCCTGCATCGGAAAGGATGGCTGGATTTACGATGGTGATATAGGCCATCGAGAGAAACGTGGTCCCTGCAGCGACCAATTCTTTCGAGACACTCACCGGACTACCCGTTGGGGACAGCTTTTGTATCAAAGACATAAGGGTGTTGATCGCGTCTCGCTGATGGTGGCCTCACTCTAGCAGCTTTCGCCACTCTTGGGCAGGCAGATGCTCCCCCTGGAATTCAAGCGGTGATCCGTTCGTCGGTCGTAATCCTGGGTTCCTCTATCGGGCAAGCAGGAGCATTATTGATTTGATTCATGACGGATGCGCCCAAGGTGTAGCTTTTAAGACGCTTATCGTGGTCCCAAATCGCGGAGACGAACATCAGCTCATCGGCGCCTGTGCGTTGAAGGATCGATTCGACCGACTGCTTTGCTGTCTCAGGGCTTCCCACGGCAGACACTTGCCCGATGTCCTGCATCATTTGTCGTTCGCCCGGATTCAGCTGTTGTTCGAAGTCCTGGATGGGTGGTGGCAAAGGTCCAGGCTGGCCACGTCGTAAATTGACGAAGGATTGTAGCGCTGAGCTTCTCAGAAACTGCGCCTCGTCGTCCGTTTCGGCCACGCATAAATTCGCGCCGATCATGACGTGCGGCTCGCTGAGTGCTTCAGACGGCTTGAAATTCTCGCGATACATTCGAATGGCGGTGTCCAAATACGTGGGTGCAAAATGGGAGGCAAAAGCAAAAGGCATCCCGAGGAGTGCGGCCAGCTGGGCCCCGAAGAGGCTCGAGCCCAAAATCCAGATGGGGACTTCGGTGCCTGCACCTGGGGTTGCGACAACTCGCTGACCCGATTGAATAGGTTTTAAGTAGTGTTGCAGCTCAACCACATCACGAGGGAAGTCCTCGACATTCGAATCTAAACTTCGCCGTAGCGCTTGCATGGTGAGGCCATCGGTACCCGGCGCACGGCCGAGCCCCAAATCAATCCGACCGGGGAACAACGACGCCAGCGTGCCGAATTGCTCAGCCACCACGAGGGGGGCGTGATTCGGCAGCATAATGCCGCCTGACCCGACTCTGATGGAGGTGGTTGCGCCCGCAAGATGCGAGATCACCACGGCGGTTGCGGAGCTCGCGATGCCCGGCATGTTGTGATGCTCTGCAACCCAGTACCGCGTATAGCCTAGCCTCTCGGCCAGGATGATCAGTTCTCGGCTGCGCGCAAGCGCAGTGTTCGCATCGCTGCCTTTGGTGATTGGAACCAGGTCAAGGATGGAGAACTTCGTCATGGGTGCGTCCAATAGGGGCTGTTTTGTGCGAGTATGCCAGAGACGTGAAAAGTTGGTCCATGCTGTGCTGCGAGTCAACCGTCGGTGATAGGCGAGACCGATCGAGGCTTGACCAATCCCTCAAGGGGAAGCGGTCGTAAGATTTGATATGCCAAGGTAATTGAGATGAGCCAAGCGTCCTCGACAAAACTAACCCTTGTTGCCGATGCCGTCGATCAAGACGTTGAAATCGCACTCTTTCCTATTCCGGATTTGGTCGCTTTTCCGGGCACCGTGATTCCGCTGCATGTCTTTGAGCCACGCTATCGAAAGATGGTGCATGATTGCAGTTCGTCCGGCCGAATGGTCGGTATTTGTCATACGGTGAAAGAAATCCACGCAGCAAAACCCAAGCAAACGCAAGAAGAAGCGTTGGCCTCTAACCAAGCCACTTATGTTCCGCAGGCTATCTTTTCTGCTGGCCCTTGTGAGATTAAAGATGTGCTCGACGATGGGCGCATTCACGCCACCGTCGACATGGTGGGTCGCTATCGCATGGTGGAGGAAGTGCAAACACTGCCTTACCGCGTTGTGCGTGCGGAGCGACTGGTCGACCGAGATGCGACGGAGGACTACTCCGAGCGCACACAGCACATCACAGCTCTGCTGATTGAATTGCTCGGTCGCCAAGGCAAGGAATTGGCCAAGATCCTGACCAGCGACGACTGGATCGATCAGACGTCAAGCGAGTTTTCCAATCGATTGTTTCAATACATCCGGTTTGATGCCTCGAGGATGCAGAAGATTCTGGAGCTCACCTCGGTGATTGAACGCCTAGAAGCTATTGAACGGCTTTTGAGTGGTGAGGACCTCGAAGACTTAGTGGACTAGGTGGTTTGATAGCGCGCTTGTTTGCGCTCCACCAGGTTTTGCAGCCTTTGATGGACGCTGGCCGTCAGTGGCCAAGTGGCGCAGAGGTAAAACGCAATGCCGAAGAATATGGTTGGCACAATCGCATAGAGAATACCGAGCCAAAGCAGCTCCGTCGGCCCATTGGTGGCCCCCCTAGCCACTTGGTAACCCACCAAACCTAAAATGGGCAGTGATAAGCCGCCGAAGGACGCTGCACATTTCGTCATGAAGCCGAGAATTGCGAAATAACTCGCTGGGCGTGCAGTGCCGGTTCGAACTGTATCGAGGTCCACCACATCAGCCAGCATGGCGCGGGGCAAGTAAGCAAAGGCGCCAAAACAAAACCCCTTCAAGGCAAACAGCGCATAAAAGGGCAGCACTTGGCCGTATTCCAACATGAAACAGGCAATGGTGATGATGCTGACAAAGACCATAGCGGAAGCCAAAGATTGGTGCTTGCCGTATTTCTTGGCGAGCCAATCCCAGAATGGAATTGCGATAAGCCCAACACTGAAATAAATCACATAAAGGCGACCCACTCGGTCCGCTCCGATGTAATCCTGAACAAAAAAGAGCGAGAGCGTGTTACGAAAGTTTTCGGCCCCCGCAATGAGGAGCTCAATCGCGAGCAGTCGAATAAAAATCCCGTTCTTGCGCATGTTCACTAGCGAGCGAAAGACTGAGACTGGCGGCGCTGCCCGCACGGGGACTTCAGGTACTTTCCATAAAATTAAAAATGCGGTTAGGGGTAGCAGGGTCACAATGACCCAAGAAAAATTGCTAAGAACGAAACTGGCAGACCGGTTTTCGAACACCTCTTCGGACACAAGCACAATGGCTGAAGCCACGATCAGACCAGACAGGACATATTTCTCGCGTGCGGATTGAATCATTGTCCGAGTGTGATACTCACCCGAAAGCTCAACGCCCCAGGCCGCGTAAGGTAGGCCAAGGACGGTGGTGGCGAGACGCAGCAAAATAAAGAAGAACGCGAGATAGACCACGGTTGTACCAACCGAAGGGTTAAGAAGCATCCAAACAGCAAAAGCGTACAAGGGGACGCCAAAAAGAATCCACGGTTTTCTTCGACCCCAGCGAGTCTTGAGTCGGTCGGACAAAAAGCCCATCGCGGGGTCAGATACGGCGTCAAAAATCGCGGCCGCAAAGATCACCATGCCAATCACAGTGAGGCTGAGCCCAATTTCAGTGGAGTACAGTCGTGGAACCCAGACCGCCAAGGGGTATCCGATAATGGCAAGCGGAAGGCTCATTGACCCGTAAATCCATGCAGTGCGTCGAGTAATCGGGGTCATAGCCTTCTGTCTGGCGGAAAATGGTGAACCGTTAAGAGAGCATAGCTGCAGTCCCAAGTAAAGGCGAAATGAATGAGCTAATGATCAGATTCAGGTGATCAATCCTCTGTCATAACATGAATCGAGACGCTGTAATTGGCGTCGGCTTATGCCTAAGATGATGAGAAATCCGGTGAGATCACGAGACGACCCTGCCGGGTGTTTAAATTGTGTTTAAAAGCGCCATTAACTGAAGAGAAACGAATGACATCGCAAAAGATATTGAACGAATTCCGAACCGATGTGCGCGCTTGGCTCGCCGATAAAACGCCCGCTGATCCTGGCTTTTTGTTGCCAGAAACCTTCATGGAAGTGGGAACGGATCAGCAGTTCGAGTTCCTCCGCAACTGGCAACGCATGGTCTACGAGGCGGGTTACCTAGGCATGGCATGGCCGAGTGAATACGGCGGAGGCGGCCAGCCACAAGCGTTTCAAGATATCGTAAATCAGGAGATGGCTGCCGCACGGGTCCCATTTGTTCCAAACACCATCGGCCTCAACTGGGCAGGGCCACTCATTCTGGATATGGGGACCGAAGAAGATAAGCAGCGTTATATTAAGAACATCTTGAGCGCTGAGGATATCTGGTGCCAAGGTTTCTCGGAGCCTGACAATGGCTCAGACCTCGGCAATGCTCAAGTGCGTGCTGTGCGCGACGGCGATGAGTACGTGGTCAATGGTTCGAAGATTTGGACCAGCCTTGGGGCTTACGCGAAATACATGATTTTATTGGCTCGAACCTCGACCGACGGGCCAAATAAGTATGCCGGGCTAACCTTCTTTCTCGCGCCGATGAAGGTCGCTGGCGTAGATCCAGTTCCCATTAAAAAGCTGACCGGAGAATATGGGTTTTGCCAAACGTATTTCAGCGATGCGCGAATCCCTGCCAGCTGCCGTTTGGGAGCTGAAGGTGAGGGTTGGTCGGTGGCCATGAAAACGCTGATGTTTGAGCGAGGGGCAATCGGCGGTCAGGCGGGCGGCTTGTCGGCGATGGACCTCAACATCAATGACATCGTTGAGCTCGCGAGACGAAGCAGGCGTAACGGGCGCCCTGCGCTTGAAGACCCGCTTACGCGAGATGAGTTGATGAAACTGATTCTCGAAGCCAAGGGCAACCAGCTGATGGGCGCCAAATCGAGAATTCCAGCCCTCTGTCAGGATTGGCCCACGGCTGTGCCCATGTCGGGCAAGTTAAGAGGCTCAGAATTAAAGCGCAAGATGACTCGGTTTGCCTTGTCGCTCCAAGGCGCAAACGGCGCGCGGTACATCAGTGATGATGCGATTGACGGGGGCAAGTGGCAGCGCTCTTATTTGAACGCTTTTTCAGGAACCATTGGCGGCGGTACCACTCAGATCCAGAAAAACATTTTGGGTGAGCGTGTGCTTGGTTTGCCCAAGAGTTAGGGAGATGCCCGTGATTGCGTTCAGTGAAGAACAAAGCATGTTGCTGGACACGGCGATGGACTTCTGTGCGAAAGAAGCGCCCGTGGCTGGTCTCCGTGCCTCGATACAGGGCGGTCTTGAATTTAATGGCTCGCGCTGGCAAGCGATGACCGATCTCGGTTGGGTCGGGATTGGCATCCCGGAACAGCATGGCGGGCTCGGTATGACCCTTGCGGATGCCGTGCCTGTGGCTGAAGCGCTGGGTCGCTATCTTGTTCCCTCGCCTTTCGTCGCTACCACCATCGCGGCACAAGCATTGTTGGCGTGCGGCAGTCCAGAGCAGCAGAGCAAGTGGTTGCCCCGGGTGGCTAGCGGATCGATTGCGTCGCTGGCGTTGTGGGAGCCATCAGGCAGCTGGTCATTAGCGGATACTGACGTCACCCTCACCAAAACGGGTGATCAGCTCTCGCTCTCGGGTCAAAAGGTGTTTGTGGAAGCCGCAGAAGAAGCGACTTTGCTGATCGTTGCTGCGAAGTTCGAGGGTGATGTCAGGCTGTGTCTTGTGGAGCGCGCGCAGATCGCTTCCGCCGCGATTCAGCGAGAATCAGTGATCGATGAAACAAGGCGAAGCTTTAGCGTAACGTTCGAACACTTGGTGTTAGATCAGGATGCACTGTGTCCAGGTTTTGCATTCGATGTTATTGAGAACGCAAGCCTGCTGCTCTCCTCCGCCGAATCTTCGGGCGGGATTGCTGGGGTGCTCGCTGTCGTAGTGGATTACCTAAAAACCCGCAAACAGTTCGATCGTTATATCGGCGCTTACCAGGCGCTGAAACACCCCACCGTCGATATTCTGATGGGTTCCGAAATGGCTCGAGCTTATGTTTATCACGCAGCCACTGAGTGGGCCGCTGGCGCAGAGCCGGAAACGTTGGAAAACGCGGTGCGGATGGCCAAAGCTTGCGCCACCGAACAGTTTGCTGAAGCGGGCGACCGGGCGGTGCAGTTTCACGGCGGTTTTGGCTTCACTTATGACTGCGATGCACAGCTCTATCTCCGAAGGGCCCTTTGGAATCAGTATCAATTCGGGGATGAGCGGTATCAACGCTCAAGGCTTGCGGATGTGATGCTGGCAGCATCTTAAGTAGTAGGTTCGGAAGAAAAGCGCTGGCGTTAAGATCAGTCGGTTATCCCGCATTGAGGGAGTTTGATGCATAAAGCGCGCGGGCGAGGTCGATTGGGGCGGCGTGATAGCTCAGTTAGGGTCGGGGCAAAAGCTAGCGCTACTTGGCTATGAACTTAAGCCAAAGCCAGGTGAGTAAGCGTCTCAAGAGATGAACCCGAAGAAAGAAGCCAGAAGAGATAAGCCAGAAGAGATAAGCAAAGATATAAGTAAAGAGACTTTGTGATGCCCACGTCCATTGCCGTGCTCAAGTCAGCAATCATCTCAAACCACCACGATTTTCGCGGTCTACGCGGCTATGGATGGCCGAGTAATCGCCTTGAGCGCGAACTCGCATGAATGACGCCTGTTCTGTGCTGGCCTCGCCTGCGAGTAAAGAAGGCATAACCCCTGCACAGATTGAAGCCTGGCGGAGAGAAGGTGTGGTTCTGGTCTCCGAGCTATTGCCCGCCTCGCTGATTGAAAGCTTGCGATGCCTTGCCGAGCTTGAGTTCCCAGCGCCAGGATCCAAAGCGGCACTTGAGGTACGGGATTTTGGCAGCGGCGGTCGGTTCGTCTTCCCTTCAAAGCATGCAGAATTTAACCGAGTGACGCTGCATGACAAACTGATTAAAGCCGTCGCAGCGTTGCTTGATATTGAGCCTATGGCGCTTCGGTTAACCCAGTCTGATCTTTGGCCGAAATATGGCCACACGACGCAAGACGCGAGAGATAACCAAGACCAGCGTATTCACATGGATTACCCAAACCACATGTTGGTGCATCCACCATCCTGGCATTCGCCCGCAGCTGTTGAATTGATCATTTACTTTTCAGATGCTCGAGACTGTGCGGGAGAGACGGGGTTTGTTACGAGGCGTAGCGATGAGGATCCCGCTTACCAGCTGCCTTATAAGCATTTGCCAGGCATGGGTGAACACCCTTTTATTAATGACCGTTTAGCAGCTGAACAATACTTTAGGGAACGAGCACCAGACGTCGAGGCGTTTAGAGCGGGGCTGTACGACCGTGAGCAGATTGCCGATTTTAGACCGGGTGATGTGCTGTTTTACCGGCACGACGTTTGGCATCGAGGTCGTCCGCTTACCTCGGGGTCGATGCGACTTGCGCAGAACATCTCGTTTAGAAGAGCAGATGCTGACTGGATTTCTCTTCTGCACCCCGGCTGGTCTTGGTCGATGTACCACCCCGAGCAGCGGTTCGAGCGTTGGCTAGCCAGCGCCTCGGTGCTCGAGCGAACGGTGCTAGGGTTTCCCGCGCCCGGACACGCGTACTGGACACCTGAAACGCTCGCTGGGGTCACCGCGCGGTATGCGCCGTTTGGCTTCGATCCTGTGCCTTATGAGCGAGCAATCTAGCCCTTGACCTGTGGAGGTGTTATTCGAGTAGGCATCAGGTAAGCTGAAAAGAAAAAAAAGGGCATCCCGAAGGATGCCCTCACGTCGAACCCAAAGGGGGATGGGTTCAAAGGGGGAAGCGTCAGCTGGGCTGAAACTTCATAAAGGGATTCAGGACGCGACCAAGCCCTTTCAGCTTGATAGGCGCCTCTAGAACCGAGAGGCAGATACAGTCTTCATGCTGAGTAGCGAACGGGCGGTGTACATCGCCCGGCTCGCGAACCACAAAGTCGCCTTCGTGATACATCCCATCTTCGTCTGAGAAGCTGCCTTTGAGCACGACGGTGTATTCAACACCGTGGTGATCGTGTACTGGCGTTTTGCCGCCTGCGCAAATTTTATGGAGTGCAAGCTCATACTGAGTCTCGCCAACGCTTATTGGGGCTACAGTCACTGATGATGACAATTTGCGCCAACTGAGCCCATTCCTCGGCAGGAATTTATTGAGATAGTTGGGGATTCCCTTCAGCTCATCATCACACTTTGCACCCTGAACGTCTGATGCTGCTTCGTGGGCGCCATCCTGAGTGACCGACTCAATGTCCAATTTTGCTAATGTTTGGCCGAGCAGGTCGCCTGAAACGGTTTCTGGCTCAACATCGCTTAGCAGCGCGCCACCGAGTTGCTTAAGTGATTGCACACTGTCCCTGCATTGATCGCAGAATTTCAGGTGCGTCGTCACAGAGATGGTGGGGGCCAGCGATAGGCTGCCCACGGTGTAATCTGTGAGTAGATCTGTGTTTGGATGATGTCTGATCATTGAGCGTAAGCCTCCGTGCCTTCACCGTTGGGGGATAGCTTCAGTTTGAGTTTCTGAAGCGCCAGCCGTACCCGACTTTTCACTGTGCCGAGTGGGATGCTCAATTCGTCCGCAACTTCCTGTCCGGATTTCCCTTGAAAATACATCAGGGTGAGCACTTGCAGCTGCTCTTGGGGGAGTTCCCCAAGGTGGTCTTTTATATTCTTGCTGTTTCTTGTTTGTATGAGAGAGGTGAACGGGGATGACTCCTCGTTCTCATCGAATAATTCCTCTGCTACCAGTTCATCAGTTTGCTGACTGATTTTCGCGTGCTTACGTAACCAGTCGATTCGAGTGTTTCGAGCGATCGTGTACATCCAGGTGCTGGCGGCAGCCTGTGCTGGGGAATAGCTGGGGGCCTTCCGCCAGACCTTGATCATGGTTTCTTGGACGAGCTCCTCTGCCTGTTCTGGCTCGAGGTTGCTGCCCTTCATTAAAAATCCTTTCAGGAGTGGCGCAAAGTGCGCGAATAAGGCAGAAAAGGCGTCCTTGTCTTGATGACTGCCCACCCGTTGCAACAAGGCGTTCCAATCCTGGCCTTCTATTAAAGCCATGGTGGTTCTCTGTTGGGGTCGTTTCGCCATCTTAACCATATTCGAGATCTAATTCGGGTTCTACGTGCCAAATCTTGGTGTGGATTGCTCGATCACCTTGGAATCACTTGGGTGCAAATCCGGGTCAGCGTCGGTGGCGACGCTTGATTCATTCGAGAGCGTGAAGTTTTCTAATCCATGGTGGAAGCGCAATTTAGCTAGGTCGTAGCCTAATCCTTCAACCTTGCGAAGGATCTCGATGACTAGCGTGTCCTCAAGGTCCTGGTCTCTCGCCATAATCCATACAAAATCCCGTTTGTTCCGGGCG
>Ga0255751_10002383_pt1 | contig 17555 bp, 18 predicted proteins | sample 071ome_20_FD_179951 | JGI IMG/M metagenome (GOLD analysis project Ga0255751, IMG submission 179951) | Coastal salt marsh microbial communities from the Groves Creek Marsh, Skidaway Island, Georgia - 071412BT metaG (version 2) | ecosystem: Environmental > Aquatic > Marine > Intertidal zone >...
GATGGCGCCATGTAGGCCGCCCGCGACCAAGCATTTTGAACCCCGAGCCGCAGGCTCGGGGTTTTTTGTTGGTAAAAACGAGTTCTCCACTTTCTTTGGAAATTACCTCTAGGGGCGCTCACTTATAAGGGTATTGATTTAACCTCAACCCTTATGAAAACACTTTTCCGCTTCACCCGCCTTCTGGTTTTTGTATTGCCCTTATGCACCCAGGGCCAATTACGCGATACCTTCCAGCACGCTTTTGCGCCGCTGCCGAATACCCTATTTCAAAGTTCGTTTTTACACGATCAAAGTGCCCTGTACCAAATATTGGGAGATTACTATCCGCTCGACTCGTTCGACGGAACCATTCCAAGTCGAATCCTTCGCCCCACAGATTTTGAAATCATGTACGAAGACCTCTACATGAGTCAACGGCTAGATTCCAATGGAAGGCGTGCAGGAGGCAAGCCTGCATACTTGATGACCTTCAATTCGTTTAAGGCCGCCTATAAGGCACAGGCTGAGAAGGTAGATTGTCCCTTGCACTTGTGTTGGATGAGGTACAATGAGCTCGATACGTTGTCGCTGCGCTCCGGACGCTTCCTTTTCGAAGGTGGCCAGTGGAAGTTGCCGCCGACCACCATCTCCTTGGATTCTGCCCGAAATTATGCACTACACAATAAGAATGTACACCCCAATGCCTTGGCCTCGGTTCAGACCAAGGAAGTGTTCTTGGCAGGAGGTAATGTGCTATCCCACTTCGCTACGGGCGCTTCTGCGACCATAAAGTTTGTGCTACCGGATACGCTCATCCAACAAAATGTAGGTGGGATCGATGCCTATTGGGTGGATTTTGACGATGGTAAGGGATTTGTCCAATTACTCCCTAATCAAACCATCGCTATCGTATACCACGCCTTCGCTAGCGGTGTGGAATGGGCCGAAAAATTCATCCGCATTCGTGCGCGTCAAGGCACCTCATGGCGTGAATGTGCCTTCCGATTGCAGCTGATTTTCGCCGCACCGCGAGCGGATACGGCTTTTAGCAGTGCCTCCTTGCCACCCTCAAAATGCCTCAATGCGAAGCCCGCCCAACCGGCCTGGGTTACTGTAGATTTTGCGGATTCCACTAAGGGGTTCCAAAAACCTGTGGTGGTCGTAGAAGGCTTCGAGGGGACGGCCCAAGCCTATGGCTATTTGCATTACGAATCTGTTTCTACGGGCTATGTGTTCAACAGCAATGGGGATAGAATCTACGCACATATGTCGAAGCTCGCTTGGCTCATGGACAGTTTGTTGTTGCGGAATCACGATATTGTCTATATTGATTTTGAAGAATCAAAGCTGGCGGTAGAGGAAAACGCAGAGACATTACTACAGGTTCTACAGTGGATTAAAGAACAAAGTCCTGAGTATCCTACCACCGTGGTTGGGGCGTCACTTGGAGGACTTATTACTCGGTACGCTTTAATACAAGCAGAGGAACAGGATTGTTGTGTTGGCGTAGGCGCATATGCTACGTTTGATTCTCCCCACCGAGGAGCATTTATTCCGGTGGGTATTCAGGCACAGACAGAGCGCATGGCAGCGTTGTTTCCAGCGGTTAAAGTATTATCTAATCCGTGGGACTATACATTGGCCTCGAAAGCTGCCCATCAAATGCTAGTCTCTCATTATGATCCTGTAGCCAAAGCTTCCTTTGAAGCCTTTCAAAGAACCATATCAAATCGACACCCTTCTGGAATGTTTTCGTTCGGGGTCTGTAATGGCAGCATTGAGGGACTGAATTCTGAGCCCGAGGATTCTTTGGATCGCTACATTGCTTATGGCTGGGAAGGAAATGTTCCTGTGGGGCATCATGTAGGAGCGCTGCCCGACACTCTACAGTTCAATAGACAAGGCGTACGTAAAAACATGCAGGTCGTAGGGGCGAGAAGTGAAGCCCATACAGGACAGCGGCCTTTTTTGATGGAGTCTGCGAAACTGAAGAACATTTGGCGAGTTGCCCAAATGAGATGGACCTCAATGAGCGGTGCAGCCTCGGCACAACTGATTTACAGTGCAGGACACGCCACTAATTTCATCCCAGCGAATGTGGTAAATGCGGCGGTGGAGCGCATACAATTGGTCACCCATCAAAGGCTTCAGTCCCTGTACAATGCTTCTTTGCAACAAGGAATAAGAGTGCCAAAATCTCAGTACTCTAATGCTTTTGATCATATTCCAGGCTCGCTTACCGATACACCGGAGTCGTTCGATTATCCTTTTGTTCAGGTGTTCAATCAAACCCATTGCTTCATCCCCAGCTATAGTGCACTTGACCTTCGCTACGATAGCTTACGTATTGATCAGCGTCTGCATGAAATTCCATTTTCGTCTTTTTACGCACCCATTTCAAATGATCAAGACAGTGCGAAGAATCAGATGCATATTGAAACCACAGAGGAAATCATCGAATACATTTTAAACCAATTCCATTCTATATACGATTCCTACCATCAGCCTATTACAGGGATATTTAATAACGCATTGCCCATAGGCAATGGCCAGCGGTACCAATCGAATTTAAGCGATGTCCAAATCGCGATGGGAGGTCATTTGAAGCTTGCCTGTCAAGGTCCTGTAGGTAAGCCCAATAGTTCCGTGGTTGCTGCCACTCAACAACAATTGAGTTTTTATGTGGGGCCGGGATGTCAGGGAAGTGTGCTTGAGGTCTTGGGAAGATTAGATGTTGGGGACCACCCGGATCGAACGGCAGATCTTTATATTAAGAAGGGGAGTACGATGGTCCTTTTTGCCAAGAGTAAAACGATTATCGGTCCTGGCAGTAGATTGATTGTAGAGGAGGGTGCAAAATTGGTCGTTCACCCCAACGCTGAACTTCATCTCAACGAAGGGTCTTTGGTCCAACACGGGATTCTGGAAATTTTACCCGGGGCAATCTTTTCTCCGCTCGCATCAGGAACGATAGAATTACAATCATCCACCGTATTTGAAGGGAATGGAGCCATCGCCATAACATCTCAGGATATCAAGGTGGATGGATCGGTTCGGGTTCCTTCGCGAATAGCCTACATGCATTGGACCGATGTACATTGTTCGTTAAACAACCTTGGTACCATAGCATTGGAGACGAGCAGTGAGTTCAAACATTGTCGCTTTGAACATTTAAATGCCAAGCCATATTTGTCTTTGGTGGCCATGGGCACTGAATTACATATAGACGAATGTCGGTTCATCAAGGGCATAGCAGCTGTGACCATCTCCGATTCTACAAACTGGTCATTAACGCATTCCTATTTCAATGGATGTGAGGTTGGACTCAGAGCGTTTTCGATACCCACTTCGTTCGAATCCAACACCTTCGAATCGTGTGTGATTGGAGCTGAAATAGAGGCCACAGGCGGTGGTGCAGCCATCAGCAGAAGCAATTTTAAGTATTGTAAGAACGTTGGATTGACCGTTTCAAATGTCCACCTCAGAATGACGTGTTCCTCTTTTCAGTTTAACAAGGTAGGGCTCCTGGTTGAAGAAGGTACGCTGGATTTGGCGCGACATGCGAGTACTACTTGGATCAACAATGATACTGCAGTTTACTTGCGAGAGGTAAAAGGTTTAGACGTGGCTCATGGTCACAATAGGTTTCAAGGGAATGTAGGCTATGATCTATATGGAACAGTAGATGCAGCGGCAGCCATTTCGAGGAGTAATGGTATGTTACAGATTGCGGCACCGTACAATGCCTTCAGCTTTAATGGGAGCACAGAGCTCAGACAGCATAGGGATCCCATTTACTTGAAGTATAACCCTGCCCAAAGTATAAGCCCGCACTTATGTCCAAAAGACATTGCACCTCCTGAAGATCCTTCTTCATTTTCGAACGCCTATGAGGGATCACTTCGCATAGCGCCTAACCCTAGTAGTTCTGGAACGGGAATACTATTTCTGCCATCACCTTTTCACGGCGGTACGGTACGATTAATTTCGTCCCAAGGTGCACTAGTCTTGGAGCGAGAGGTCAAGGCAGGAATACGAACAATAATGATTGAAAGGCCTCTGGTAAAAGGTGCTTATACGGTCCAATTTATTCATGGTGAACAAACACACGCTTTGAAGTGGATGGTCGTTAACTGATATGTATAGGAACTTCGCTATTTTGCATGTGTAAACGACTGAGCCGTGTCCACAATAAAAATGCTTGATTTTCAGAGAATTCACCGTCCTTACCAGGAGGAGCTTTCTGCTGCATTGGAGCGCGTTATGCATAGTGGTCAATACATTGGGGGATCAGAATGCGCTGCTTTCGAGGCAGATTTATCCAACTACCTAGCTGCACAAACCATTGGGGTCGCCAACGGTACAGATGCGCTTCAAATTGCGTTAATGGCCTTAGGAATAGGGCCTGGCGATGAAGTTATTGTCCCGGCCTTCACCTATGCAGCAAGTGCTGAGGTCATAGAGTTGTTGGGAGCAACTGCCGTTTGGTGTGATGTAGATGAGGGAACGTTTAATCTCGCTATTGACCAATTATCCACTCTGCATACCCCACGAACTAAGGCCATCATTGTGGTCCACTTGTTCGGGCGTTGTGCGGATATTGCCGCTGTTGAACAGGCATTGCCGGGTGTGGCTATTGTAGAAGATACAGCCCAAGCCTTCGGGGCACAATGGACTTCAGGCCCCTATGCCGGACAACATGCCGGTACTGTTGGGGCATTTGGAACCTTTAGTTTTTTTCCTACGAAATCATTGGGAGGAATGGGCGACGGGGGAGCAATCTGTAGTCGCGATACTGATCTCCTCAAACGCGCGAAGCAAATTGCGAGTCACGGCCAAACCAAGAAATACCATCACCAATGCATAGGTGTGAACTCCAGATTAGACCCTATGCAGGCGGCTGTATTGGGTGTGAAATTGAAATATTTCAATCAAAGCATTGAAAGAAAAAAGAGAATAGCCTCCATGTATCTCGATGCATTGAGCGGAGTGGATGGTTTGATTGTACCCGAAATAGTGGACGGTCATATCCTTCACCAGTTCACCATTCGTATCCTCGGCGGGAAAAGAGAGGGGCTTCAAGTATTTTTGAAGGACCGAGGAATAGACTCTATGGTATATTATCCCTTGGGATTACACCAACAAGAGGCTTATAAACATTGGGATCCAAAGGTGTCTCTGCAAGTTTCTGAACGGTTATCACACGAAGTGTTGAGTTTACCTATTCATGAGGCCATGGAAACGGAAGAAGTCCAAGGGGTAGTAGATTCCATAAAAGCATTTTTATCATGACCGACATCTTTATTCACCCTACAGCAACTGTGGACGAAGGTGCTACCATTGGCGGTGGCACTAAAATTTGGCATTACAGTCATATCATGCCTCTAGCTAGTATAGGAGAGGGGTGTACTATCGGTCAAAACGTCTTCATTGCGAACAACGTACGCATCGGAAATGGCGCCAAGATTCAGAACAATGTGAGTGTATATGAAGGGGTAGAGCTAGAGGAAGATGTATTCCTAGGGCCTTCTATGGTTTTTACCAATGTAGATGCGCCCCGCGCCTTTATTGAACGTAAGAACTATCTCAGCACCAAGGTGGGCAGAGGTGTAAGCATCGGGGCGAATGCCACGATTGTTTGCGGTAATGCACTTGGAGAATTTGCTTTTGTTGGAGCCGGAGCAGTTATCAACACAGAAGTGAAGCCCTTTGGCTTATATGTCGGTGTACCGGCCAAAAGAATTGGCTGGGTCAGTAAAGCGGGTAGAAGATTGTCCTTTGATGCTCAGGGTAAAGCACAATGTCCAGAACTTGGTGATGCCTATGAATTAGTGGAAGGAAAAGTACGCGCTGTATCGTGAGTATTCGCATTCTAACCATCGTCGGCGCACGTCCCCAGTTTATTAAAAGTGCTCCTGTAAGTAGAGCTTTTAAAAATGCTGGAATTCAAGAGTTTGTAGTCCACACAGGACAGCATTATGATCCCGAAATGAGTGCCGAGTTTTTCGAAGAATTGGACTTGCCCAAACCTTATGCAATTTTAGAATGTGGCGGTTTACAGCGGGATGCGATGATCGATAAAATCGTTACAGATTTATGTCCCATCATTGCAGAGATTGCTCCTCAATATGTTCTGGTGTTCGGGGATACAAATTCAACCTTAGCTGGTGCATTAGCTGCCGAAAAACAAGGTGTTCCTATCATTCATGTTGAAGCCGGGCTTCGTTCCTTTAACGATGAAATGCCTGAAGAATGGAATAGGATTCAGACCGATGAGCTTTCACACATCCTCTTTACTCCCTCTGCTGCTGCTGATGAAAATATTGTGGATGAAGGATTTTTATCTCGACATCAACGTGTGGTGAACGTAGGAGATACCATGTTAGATGCCGTTCAGATGTTCTCACCCTTTGCTCGCCATAGCTTGGTTATGGGAGCATTGGAGTGGTTTCAAAAGCCATTTGCTTTGGCGACCTTGCACCGCAAGGAGAACGTGAAGCATCCAGAACGATTGAAGGAAAGAATCTCAAGTCTGAATGAATTACATCGACATGGAATTCCGGTTTGGATGCCATTACACCCGTCCACAAGAAATGAAGTGGAAAAGGCAGGGGTAGAGATAGCCTTTAATACTTCACCCCCGGTCGGGTATTTAGAAATGCTTTGGGCGATTCAGCAATGTGCGATCGTGATTACCGATAGCGGAGGTCTACAGAAAGAGGCCTATTTTTTAGGGAAACATTGCATCACCTTGAGAAATGAAACGGAATGGGTAGAATTAGTGGATATCGCAGCGAATTTGTTACATCCACTTGGAAGTACTGAACCGTTGAGTCAGAAAGTCCGTAGTATGTTGAATCAACCACTACCGGAAGAAACTCCATATGGAAGAGGTGATGCAGCGCTACAAATCGCCCAATTCCTACTCGAGCAAGGGAGTTAAAAACTCATGAATGTCTTGTAAGCACTGGGCATTCAGGCTGTGTGCCATAGGGTAAGAACGGAAGGTATAATCACTTAAATGGGAGAGGCCTTCTGCTGTGGCCTCGGCCCAAGTATATGGGATGACCGGGTCCATCGTACCATGGCTCTGAAAAATAGGAGCGTCTGTCGAAATTGATTTCAGTGCTTCGTGCCATTCTGGTAAGGCATACCCGCTCATCAAAACGAACCCTTTAGCGCTGAATCCTAGCAATAGAATTTGAAGCGAGGTGATGGCTCCTTGAGAAAATCCACCAATAAACACCTCGTCACTTTCTACATGCTGCTCTTGCCATGTCTTCAGGGATTCCAGTACGAGCTGAGCGGTCTCTTCGACAGCATCGCCATCAATCATTTTGGCGCCGTTTTCCCATTCAATGGGATACCAAGCATAACCTCCCATGCCCAACGAAATTGGGGCTTGGAAGCATACAATGTTAAGTTTTGGCAAATAGGGTTTGAGACCATAAAGGTCTTCCTTGTTGGATCCGTAACCGTGTAACAATACCAGTGTTGGAAGCTTGGGATCAGAAATGTGATGGATGTAAGAAAGCATTATTGGCGGTAATCAAGTATGTCCCAAGTATGGTCCGCAAGCAATCGAATTTGATACATAAACTCATGTGGACAATTGCGCCATTCATGCGGTGCAATCATGCTCAATACATTCTGATCTTCGTTTTTACGGTACAGGTAATACACGTGATTAATTTCCGGCTTGAACCCCATCTGTGCCTTGTAAATTTCCTCACTCAATGCTTTGCGTTCATGAATCTTACGGGCTTGTTCGGCCAATAATTCAATTTGTGCACGGATCTGGTCCAGTTGCATGTCGGTCTGCAACTCCATGGCATTGAGATCTAGGCTTTTGTTCTTCGCGGCATCTACAGCCTTGAATGCAGGCGCGCTTACGCTAGAGCCATAGGGAAGAATATTCGCATTTTCAGCGATTTTATCCGGATCGATAGGGTTGTGGGTACGTTTGTCCTTAGCCATGGGTCAAAAATAAAGCATTCCTTCCTTCGCATCCCCATAATGGTCTGCGAGGTTGTTGTGGTAGCGCCAGGTAATTTCTAACGCGAGTAGCGCGTCAAATTGATGCCAATTCTCAACAGATAATTCCTTAATTGGTAGTTGAGTTCGTTGCGCTAATGCCATTAGACAAGGCTTGATAGCTTCTTTATCGCCGTTGTAACCGTGTTCTAAGAGTTGGTGACGCTGAGCTCCCAGCTTTGGGTATGCCTCAATAGTCTTCTTATCAATCTCCGAAGCCAACTTCATTGCCCTTGCCGTCAACCCACCTAGAAACATGGGGCTCATCGCCTTTGCTCGCCGGTCAGCAGACCGATAATGGAAATCATCGTTGCCTTCAAGCCCTCTGTAAACACCAGGTAGCGAAAGGGGAGCGTCTATGCCTACGATATCCGCCGGATACTTGCGAAGTACAGATAGGACAAAGGCATCGGCATCTTGTTTTTTCGAGCTTTGCTGCAGCAGAATCCGGTTCGTATTCGTATCGAAAATTGCCAGAACTGTTGTGCCTGCAAGCTTCGAGCCGTAATCTATGCCTACTACTCTTGCCATGTACCGAAGAGCTCTTCGACCTTTTTGAATCGATAATTAAAAATTTCTTCCAGCTTTGGGCGCACGATAATGGGGTGTGCAATCTTCCCCAAAATTCCCAAAGGAATTTTGTAATTCACACGGTCGAGCATTTCTACTCCGCCAGGGATGGCCTTGAAGTGATGCTCGTGATGCCAGATGGAATAAGGACCTACACGCTGTTCGTCTACGAAATATTTTGGACCATCAACATGTGTGATTTCTGTGGTCCAATTCATTTTGATCCCAAGTAAAGGGCTGACTTTGTAATCTATAAATAGGCCCGGATACATCTGCTCAGGGACTTCAGACATGATGTTAAAACCCATGTAATCAGGCGTGATAGTGGCTAGGTTACCTGGGCTTTGGAAAAAGTTCCAAGCCTCCTCTACGGAAATGGGTAGTCTTTGAATGCGTTCTAGGGTGTACATAGTGTTGGATTAAGTATCAATCTAACACCCAATTGTGATTGTGGTTCGCGTGAAGCCTTAGATTCGCTTCATTTGTTGCTTGATGTATTTGGTTTGCTCTGCAAGCGCACCATTTTTATCAAGTCTTTTGACATCCGTTAGCAGGATTTGAGCTTCTTTTTTACGTCTTTTAGTCAAAGCAATACCAGCCAAATTGAGTTTTGCTAGCGCTTTGTCTTGGTCTGTTCTTAAACCCGTATTTAAGGCTCGTTTTAATAATGTTTCAGCTTTTCCAACTTTTCTTTGGCTTTCAATCATGCCCATAAGTAGATAGTAATAAGCTAATTGAGTCTTGATTAAACTACTCTCAGGATTGCGGATACCTAATAATGCCTTTTCAGCCTTTTCAATGTTATTCTTTCTCATGTGCCACAGTGAGAGTAAAATACGCTCATTGCGGAAGTAAGTAAACAAAACAATAGACATTGGAAATAATAAAGCGATACCATTGCCTATTTCGTTATCCAAGAATTGGAATATAGACCAAGTAAATATTGCAGCTGTAAGACCTAGTCGAATGATTTTACTGAACATCTCTATTATTTTTGAGCAACGCAAAGAAACGAAGAAATGAGCACATCGGATTGGAAGAATTGGGATATGGAGTCAAAAAGAGCATTCTATGCGAAGTTGAGTTCGGAATTAACCGACCATAAACGCCAATTGTTCCGAGATAAAGTCGCCCAACGGACCCGCCATTTCTCTTTGGCACTAGAGGATATGATGAAATCTCAAAATGCTTCAGCACTGATGCGAACTGCGGATGCTTTCGGAATTCACAAGGTGGATGTGTTTGATAAGAACGAACGTTTTAATGTGAGCAGTGGTATTTCTAAGGGGGTTGAAAAATGGTTAGATGCCAGCTTTTTCAACACCTACAGTGAAGGAGGCACGAAGGAATGGGCAGATGAATTAAAAGCCTCAGGACGAAAACTCTACGTCACGGCTTTAGACGAGGGTGCTCTTCCCATTGATGAGATTAATCCAGCAGCTCCGGCGACCATACTATTCGGTAATGAGCAAGAGGGGGCATCACCATTGATACAAAAATTGGCCGATGAACGCATTTACATACCCATGCGTGGATTCGTCGAGAGCTTTAACGTTTCAGTCAGTTGCGGAATTGTACTGCATCACCTAACTCTAGGTATGGAAAAAGCCGGTATTCGAAGAGGGTTGACGCCAGAGGACGAGCTGGATACATTGATTAATTGGGCCCTTAGAACTATACCCAATCCACATAGATTTCTTTAGTCCAAACGCAATAAGAACATTCCGTCTGTGATCTCCCAGTCAATGACTTCCCAACGAATGAGTCGGGCGAGGGTGGAGATGGCTTTTTGACGCGGCATTTGCATCACCTTTGCGGCTTTGCTCGTAGTCACAGTATTGTAATCTTTGAGGTATTGGATGAGTCGCTGTTCTTTTTCCGAAAAGGCCACCGGGCGTTTACTTTGATCACTCAATTCTTGTTTCCAGACTTCCGCCAATACTGCTCCCGCTACTTTGTTTTCATCGTGGATTCGGACATAGGCAATTTTACCCTCTTTTTCATCAACTCGATAGGGTTTGTTTTTTCCCTCCGGGATTTCAATTTCCCAAACGCGTCTACCATCTATATCGTGAGCGAATATTTGGAGCTGAACTTCGGGTTCTGTAAAGACTCGAGCTGCACTTTCTAGAAGATAAATATCATCTTCATCCTTTACGCCGCCAATCACTCCATTGTCGCGCACGCCTACCAATAAACGACCGCCAGATGTATTTGAAAAGGCGCTTAGCGTACGCGCTATTTTCCGAGCATCCGAAATCTTGTATTTGAAGTCTTGATTTTCATGCTCACCTTCTGCGATAAGTTCATGAATGTTGTGGAAACTTTGATATTGGTCAAAATCTTTCAACCACATTGATTTATTTGGTCACGTAGATGACATCAACCAAAGCCTGTACCTCAGCGTTTTTGCCGAACCACTGCGTTTTAAATTCCTCCGTATATACTCGAATATTGGCAATGGTTACGCTATCGCCGTATTGTCTGCGTGCTTCGTACAACATCTTATCATAAGTGATGAGCCCATCGTGAAGTACCAGTTCACGTGTCTGATTTGCAGCAGTGATATTATCACTGTAGATTACGTCTGGATACACTGCAATAGTACCTAGGTAGGTCCAATTTTGACCATAAAGAGTATTGGCAGTATCGTATAATGCTCGGTGCGGACTCGCGCAAGAAGCTAGAAAAACAAGGCTTAGTATGGGAAAAAATCGTTTCATGTGATATGAACTACTTAAATCAAAAGTATTGTAAACTTTTCTGTTAAGCTTCAGATATATGATGAATAATTAATTCTATGAGAGGGACATTTGATCTAATTGTTTCAAGCAAGTCGTTTGAAAGCCCTGATTTCTTTGTTACATTAGACAAGGCCAATACCAACAAATAAAGCTATGTCACAAGGCAAGGATTATGAAACTATTCTTGAAGGTCTCTCATTGCATGTAAAGCTTGATTTTCCAGAAGAACATGAGGCGTTAAAGTCTTTAGCACGAAGGTTTAGCATCAGGACGTTTAAAGAAGGAGATACTCTTTGGGAATTAGATACAGCATCCGGACAATTATTTTTCATTTTATCGGGTGCATTCGCGGAATACCTAGTGGATGGAAGAACTCCTCATTTATTGAGGTTTTACTCTAGAAATCGATTTGCCTATTCGGAGGATTTAATTTTATACTCGACGCGCCCCGCAACATTTGCCAAATGCTTGGTAGAGGCGAGGGTAGCATCGATACCTGCGGGTACGTTGGCGGAATATTTAATGAATGAAGAGTTAGGAGGTAAATTACTTACCAGCTTAATAGAATTGAGTATGACGGAATACCGCAATACCACCTATGAAATGCTGCAGACTAATGGAATTCATCGGATTAATGCTGCCATTGAGCAGTTTCCGGATATTTTAGATTTAATTCCTCGAAAAGAATTAGCTGATTATCTCGGAATTTCACGAGCCTCCTTATTTCGTTCCTTAAAGCAAATTGAGCATGGCTAAATCCTTGGATCAACTGGTATTTCTTTTTTTTCGAAGTCTACCTGCCTATACAACGGACATGGAGGAAACTGTAAAGGCAATTATTGATGCTTTTAATCCTCCCGTGGTAAAAAAGAAAGGCTCAATTATTTCAGAGCTTGCACCTCCGAATAAGGATTTTTGGTTTCTATGTGATGGCTACTTGAAAGAGATATATAAGAACCAATATTTGAATGAAGATGCCTTATTCAATTTCATACCACCAGGATCAATCTTCGTAAATGAGGATAGTTTGTTTTACAACAAGCGTCCTCAGCACTATTATAAAGCATATACAGAGGTGACTATTGCATCGTTCAGCAATGAAAAGTTTCAAGAATTAAAGAAAAAATATCCCGCTATCATCAAATTATATCTCAGCGGCACTGCAGAAATACAGAGAAATCGAAGGTCAAGGCTTCTGATGTTGCGTATGTCTAATACTCAAGAGAAAATTAATTGGGTACGTAGTCAACGAGATGACTTATACAAAACCATGGACAGGGTTACCCTTGCACAATATATAGGTGTTAGTCGTGCGAGCTTGTATCGGGCATTCGATAAAACGGGGAAATCCCAATTTTAACACTCTTGGCGACACTTTGATGTGTATTTTCGGTACAATGAAAGTGCGCTGTTTAATATTGTGTCTAACCCTTACCGGGATTCTACGAGCTCAAATTTCTGATACTACAGTCTTGTTGCCTTCCGTAACTGTGATGTATGAAGAGGATGAGGCCCAATTATTATGGCGAAAACTATCAGAGAATTGGCCACTGTATCAAAAACAGTCTATCCAATCCGCAAAATTATACACGCGACAAACTTCGGCTAATAGTGAGGTGGCGTTTGAACAGGTATCAAATGTTTACTTTGACGATAATCAATGGTTTCAAGAGGTAGAAGCATTTAAAGACTACGATAGGCCTACTGCTGATTTCGGCAATAATGTAGAGTTTCAGGCAACCTTTAGCTTTCAGGGAGATTATGATTTTAACCAGGGAGCCGATCAAGGTACATTTTCAAAATATCCATATTCCAAATTTGAAAATCAGCGAATTGAACCACTAAACCGTATGGTGGATGTAGAATTTGCCTCTGCACCGATTGCAGGTATCATGGATAAAAATGCCTTGTCTCATTACTCTTTTCAACTGGTTGCACGATGGGAGAGTGATAGCAGTGAACACGCGACATTATTCTTTACCCCACGAAAGAACCGAACGGGCTGGGCGGGACAAATTCAAGTAGATACCAGGGATTACCGCATCCATCAATTTGAAGGAGCCATAGGTGAAATGGAAATCTTACAGCAATTTAGCAAGACGGAGTTATTTTATGTAGAACATCAAAACCTAACTTGGGGGAATGGTACGCAGCAGGTGGAGTATTGGCTTTCTGAAGTAAATCGACTTCCAAGTCTGTCAAAGAAGCCGAGAAACTTGGTGGCTATCATCCCTGACCAAGAAATACAAGGGACAGATTATTGGTCCCAGTATCGCCCTAAGGACGATAAGCTAGATGCATGGACCGCTCGTCAGGACAGTATTATCCGTTATTTGAATTCGGACGAGTACTTGGACAGTGCAGATGCTGTATATAATGAATTCCACTGGTATGAGCCTTTGGTAAGCGGTATAGGTTATAGAAAACGCAGTGCTGGAACTCATTTTTTCTACAGCCCGTTGATCGGGCAATTCAACGCCTTCGGAGTAGGAGGGTGGCGTTGGACTCCATTCGCCTTTGGCACAAAAAGATTTGAAAATGATCAAATGCTGAGTATTACAGGCCGATTAAATTATGGTCTCACTAACGCAGATACTAAAGGAACTCTTGGAGCGACCTACACGTATGCTCCATTAAGAAACGCCTCTTGGACGGTAAATGTGGGTAATAATTATCAGCAGATTACCCAAAGTGTTGATCTTACTGGCTTATTTGCCAGAAGTAATTTCATCGAAAAGACATTTACCGAGGTTTACCATAGGTTTGAATGGCTTAACGGATTCTACACGAGATTAGGATTTGAATATAGTAAGCGGGAAAGTATAGAAAACTTGTATTTAGCCAACGATATTTTTGGCTCACTGACACCACCGGAACCTTTTGAAACCTACACGGTAGGGCAAATTAGTGCAGAGATTCTCATCAGACCCTATCAGCGCTATTATTTGAAGGGCAGAAGAAAGATAGTGTTGAGTTCTAAATGGCCAGACTTCAGAATAGTCTTAAAACAGGGAATACCAAATTTGCTAAACTCTGATGTGCGCTACAGTAAATACGAGTTCATTGCTGAAGACTATGTCCCTTCGAATAGGCTGGGTTTTAGCCATTATCGTGTAGCATCTGGTGGTTTCTTGAATGATCCATCGACCGTTAGATTCATTGAATACAAATGGTTCCGAGGTGGCGATTATTTTCTGTATACCCACCCGCTTTATACTTTCCAGAATCTGCCTGAGACCTTTGCCACTCCTGAGGTTTATTTCATGGCTAACGCTACCCATCATTTTGAAGGATTTTTCTTGAATAGAGTGCCCCTGGTTCGCAGACTCAAACTTAATATCGCAATGAGTGCATCCATGTTGACTATTCCATCAAGAAACTTGTTGCATCTTGAAACCTATATTGGCGCCGAGCGTAAATTGAAATTATGGGATCAGCCCGTTCGATGGGGTATGTATTATGGATTAGTTCCTAATGAAATGAATCCTGGTTATCGTATTAAAGTCGGAATGGATTTCAAAGACACATTTTTGGACCGATGGAACTTCTAGTCTCAAAATTGAATGAGTTCTAACAAATTTGAACTGTTTATTTCCTTGAATTCGCCTCAAAACCATGTTTTATGAATAAAACCCATTGGAATCAGAAGTTGGATGTATTTTAGGTTCGAACTATGAGATACGCATTAGGTATAATTAGATTGTTGGGGATATTTGTAGTTATACTCATCGGAGTATTGAGTTTGGCCTTTACATTTCCTTTTGGAGGCAGAACTGTCGCTCACAAGATATTTATGAGTATCAGATGGGCCTTACTTTGGATAGTAGGCGTAAAAGTGCATGGTCCAAAATTCAATAAGATTGGTCCTGGAATTTTGATGGCCAATCATCGCTCCTACCTTGATGTATTGTTTGTTCCAACTTCTGAGCTTTTCACAATTGTAGGTAAAGTTGAAGTACGCTCTTGGCCTCTTATTGGTTGGGCGGCACGCGCCCTAGATCCCATTTGGGTTAAGCGTGAAAACAAAGAAAGTAGAACCCAAACCAGGAATGACATTATAACGGCGATAAAAGATGGTAAAACCATTGTGTTGTTCCCAGAAGGAACTTCAGGTGAAGGACCATTATTACTACCGCTGAAACCAGCCATGTTTTATGAAGCAGCGCGTCATGGTTTTGGTATCTATCAATGGAGTATTCATTTTGATTCTGCAAAAACTGGTTATCCACCAGGAATAGGATTCATTAACCACTTATGGGCCGTTTGCTCTGAGCCTAGGATTAATGCCTATGTGACGGTTCGTCAAGAGCCATTGCAAATGTCTGATGGAGATGCCCTGATTGAAGAGGCTAGTCGTTGGTGGGATGTAGAATTACGTCGCACAGCCACTGAGTATCCAGCGCGTCATTTAGGCTATTGGCCTGATGAAAGAGATTTTTCTCTGGCTACTCGCTTAACTTCCTCTTCGTAAAAGGAAAGGCAAACCTATTCATATAAGCACCAACGGATTTTTCCGAGCTACTCAAAGCAATTCGCTGCTTTGGAGGAATGCTGTCGCTGATGCGCTGCGTGAACGAAATAGCACCTACTTTCAAGAGTTGATCGGCCTCGTCTAATACCAGAGATTGTACCGAAGCACTGTTAAAGCCTTCAATGTTTAATAATTCATTTAGGCGTTTTGGTGTGGCAATCACGACATCTGCGCCAAAATAAATATCTTCTTTTTGTTGCTGGATTTTCGGGCCTTCGTAAGCTGTCCAAACTCTCAGATCAGTATGTCTGCCCAGGTTTTCGAAGAGTTCAAAATAAGTATCGGCGATCTCAGAGCTTGGTACTAGAATCAGGGCACGAGCAACATCTTCGTAACTCTCTTTCAAGCTGTGTATGATCGTTGCCGCCACAGCGATGCGAAGTTCTTCGGCATTGTTGTGCAAATGCCAGTGGTTTTGCCCGCTCTTGAGGCTGCTGACCAAAGTGCGTTGTGCCTTACTGAAAGGCAGAAGCGCCGCAGCTTCTAACACTTCCAATACTTCCTGTTGTAGTTTGAGTTTGGCCATTTGCTCAAGTTTTATGCAAAACTAAGGGCTACTTAACAAATGCGAGGATAATCAGTAGGCGGATTGTAAATTGATGCTTCAAATTTTTGAACATGAAAAAGATTTTCGTCGTACTCACACTCATTGTTGCCCTACCGGCCGTAGGTCAGAAATTAACCAAGATTGAACCGTCCTCTTGGTGGCGTGGCATGGAACTCGATACCGTGGAATTCATGGTCTATGGTAAGGACATTTCCGAGCTCAAGGCTGTTGGTAAGGAATTGATGGTGCTGGGTACCACCGCCTTAGAAAGCCCGAACTATTTGTTTGTGGAAGTAGTCATTACGGATGATACCCGCATTGGCACACACAAATTACTTTTTAAGGATCAAAAGGGCCGCCAGAAGGGGACCTTGGCCATTGAGGTGTTGGAGCGCGAGGAAAACTCAGCAAAGCGCAAAGGTTTTAGCTCTGCGGATTTCATTTACCTCATCACTCCGGATAGATTTAGAAATGGAGATCCTTCCAATGACAAAATAAAAGGCATGTTGGAGGGTCCCAACCGTGGTTTCATCGGTGGAAGACACGGGGGTGATTTGGCGGGGATCATTGAGAGCTTGGATTATTTCGAGAAGATGGGCATTTCTAGTTTGTGGTTGAATCCTATACTTGAGAATAACATGGAGACCTACAGCTACCATGGGTATGCCATGACGGATTTGTACAATGTGGATCCACGCTATGGGACGAACGAGCAATACAAGGAATTGGCTGATAAGGCTAAGGAAAAAGGCATTGGGATTATTATGGACCAAGTGGCGAATCACATCGGGTCTTTACACCCATGGATGGCGGATTTGCCGAGTGAGGATTGGGTGAACCAATGGCCCGAGTTTACACAGACGAATCATATGAAGGTTAGCCGATTTGATCCGCACGGGGCAGAGGTAGACAGCAAGCAATTCACAGATGGATGGTTTGTAGAGACGATGCCGGATTTGAACCAGCGCAACGAGAAATTGGCCCGATACCTTATTCAAAACTCCATCTGGTGGGTGGAATATTTAGGATTGCACGGCATTCGCATGGATACGTGGCCTTATCCGGACAAGCAATTCTTGGCGGATTGGACCAAGGCTATTTTGGACGAGTACCCGAACTTCAATATTGTTGGTGAGGAATGGGTCAG
>Ga0255751_10002384_pt1 | contig 17553 bp, 12 predicted proteins | sample 071ome_20_FD_179951 | JGI IMG/M metagenome (GOLD analysis project Ga0255751, IMG submission 179951) | Coastal salt marsh microbial communities from the Groves Creek Marsh, Skidaway Island, Georgia - 071412BT metaG (version 2) | ecosystem: Environmental > Aquatic > Marine > Intertidal zone >...
CGACCAAGCGCGTTGGGTTCTCATGATCTGACTCATCTCGTAAATCCGCAACCAACGGCAGTTTCTTGGCCTGCATTTGAGACGCAATTTGCTCAAGCACTTTGGCACCGGAAGTTTGATGCGGAAGAGCCGTAATAACTACATCACCATCTTCAATGATGTAAGTAGCGCGCATCTTAACCGAACCGCGACCTTGCTCGTACAGCTTAATAATGTCTTCACGCGGAGTAATGATTTCAGCATCCGTCGGGAAATCCGGCCCCTGAATCATCTCGCATACCTGTTCTACAGATAAGTTTGGCTCATCCAACAAACGAATACAGGCGCTAGTAACCTCACGAAGGTTATGAGGAGGAATATCGGTCGCCATACCTACCGCAATACCGGTAGAGCCATTCAACAGAACATTTGGCAGTCGCGAAGGCAGTAGAGACGGTTCTTCAAGAGTACCATCAAAATTCGGCACCATATCGACGGTGCCCTGACCTAACTCAGACAATAAAGTCTCTGCGTACTTAGCCAGCTTGGCTTCGGTGTAACGCATCGCAGCAAAGGATTTAGGATCGTCTGCTGAACCCCAGTTACCCTGACCATCTACCAATGGATAACGATAAGAAAAAGACTGAGCCATTAATACCATGGCTTCATAACACGCGCTGTCACCGTGTGGATGGAACTTACCTAATACATCACCCACCGTTCTTGCGGATTTTTTGTACTTCGCCGTGGCTTTCAAGCCCAGCTCGGACATCGCGTAGATAATGCGTCGCTGAACCGGTTTTAATCCATCACCTATATGAGGTAATGCCCGGTCCAAAATCACATACATGGAATAATCTAGATACGCTTTCTCTGTGTACTCACTGAGAGGTAAGCGTTCGATACCGTCATCGGTATAGCTGGTCTGGTCCGTCATGCTTTATTTCTTCGTGTTGCTTGATATCTGGCGTTACTTCTTCGTGAAGTCTTTGCTCAACGTTCGATGGTTTCTGATAGTACGACATCTTATCGAACAGTAACAGTAATGCCGGCAAGAAAAGGAAGTCCACCACCAACGCCAAGGCCAGAGTCAACGCCATTAGGCTTCCGGTCGCCACACTTGGCGTGAAATGCGAGAACATCATAATGGAGAAACCAGCCACCAGCGTTACCGTCGTAATCAATAAAGCAACAGCTACGGTTCTGAACGCATAGCGAATAGCGTCCGGGGCGCTCATACCATGCTCACGTCGTGCCCGTAAGTACTTGCTCATGAAGTGCACCGTATCATCCACAACCACCCCTAGACTGATACACATCACCACGGCTACTGCAGTATCAATGTAGCCCTTGGTCATTCCCCAAATGCCATAAGCCAATGCCGCCGGAGCAATGTTCGGAATCAAACTCAGTAAGCCTAATTTTACGGAGCGAAGGGAAATGATCAGCACCACGCAAATCACCACCATCGCCATCAAGGTCCCCAGCACCAGACTCACCACATTACGATGCACAATGTGAGCAAAGATCACCGCATAGCTGGTGCCTTCCATCTCCACTAATTCAGGGGCATTCATTCGTAACCATTGCTGAGCCTTTCGCTCAATCTCAATGATTTGTTCCGAGTCCATTTTCTTCAGGGTAACACCGATGCGAGTGGCCGAACGATCCATATCAATGCTGTCCTCCAAGCCCAACCCCATAGGCAATGACAATTCATAGAGCAGCATTTGCTGGGCGATCATTTCCCTGGAATCAGGAATTCGGTAATACCCTTCATCACCCTCATTCAAGTCACGATTCAAACGTTTAACAATATCCGACACAGAATACACATGAGCAATGCCCTGCTGAGAACGCAGCCATTGAGTGAATGCTTCCAGCTTTTGCATATATTGCGGCTCATAAATGCCTTCTGACTCACCCGATTCAATACTGAATTCCATCAAGTTATTGCCACTGATGGAGGCGTTAATTCGATCTACCGCTTGCCGAACTTCAAAGGTTTCATCATAAAACTCATGCCAGCTTTCACTGAGTTTATTGAACGACACGCTATAGCAAAGCAACAGCACCACTACACCGCATCCGGCAAACCAAGCCTTAGGATGTCGGATCACCTGTTCTGCTACGGCCAATAACATTCGTTGCTGCAACCCCACCGACAATTTGGAATCTTGAGAATGATTGGCGGGTTCAGGCAACCAAAACAGCAAACCGGGCGTTAACGTCATCGAAAGAATCCACGCCATAAACACACCAACCGCAATCATGTTGCCTAAATCCTGATAGGGCGGAGAGTCACTGCCATTAAGGCATAAAACGCCAATAATGGTCGTTACACTGGTAACGAAGACCGGACCTACATTGATTCGAAAACTTTCTCTGATTGCCTGCTGCTTGTTCTTACCGCCTCCCAATTGTTGAAAATAGCTCACCAGCAAATGTACCGAATCTGCAATGGCCAGCGTCATGATTGCGGTTAGTACGAAGCCCGCCACTGGGGTCAACGTCGTGCCTAGCCAACCGAAAAAGCCCAAAGTGCCAAGGGATGACATCGAGATAATCCCCAGAGAGATCATCATTCCAAAAACACTTCGAAGCAACGCCCATAACACCAGCAACAACATCAAATAACTGAAAATCGCTAAAGACGATAAGTCCTGAGCTACGGCTTCCTGCATGGTAACGTTGGATGCTACGGATCCTGCCAAAAGGAAATCCATCTCTGGATAATCAGTCCGATACTTCTGAAGGAGTGATCTAGCTTCCTCCAGTGTCTGCTGACCCGCTTTAATTCGACCCACCCCTTCATCTGGCAAAGCCAGACGAATCTGTATTAAAGAGGCACGCCCATCCGGACTAATCACATTATTTCGAATGGACGGTTCAGATTCAGCCACCTGCTTGATCCTGGTAATTTGTTCCGGCAACAGTTGCTGAGCACCTTCCACCAAGAAGTTAACCCACAGCTCATCCCCTTCCACTTCAGTGTGTTGATAATTAGTTAAAGAAGACACCCGAATCACATGAGCCAACTGCCAGGAGGCTCTAGTTAGGGATTCAATGACAGACAAGCCTTGCTGATCGAATAATGTCAGGTCTTCGCTAGCGGAGTTGTATTCAGTAAAGATCCAAAGATTATCCATCTTGGAGAACTGGGCTTCCAAAGCATCAAATATTTTTAACTGGGGATTATCATCACTGAAATACACCCTAAAATCCGAGCTTAAACCTAACCGCCCCATTCCGGCAGCTAACAGCAAACTGAAGCAAAGACTCAAAAGCACCACCCAGCGATGGTTTATCTCAATGAACTTGAGGTAGCGATCAAACATGTGCTTTCCCTGACGTTTTTGTTGTTATGCATGGCACTCAGCTTAAGCGTGCTTAAACACCGTCGATAGACAGCGATGCCTTTGATAGGAAAATTATGTTCGAGAGCGTAACACAGTTAGAAATGGAAAAATGAAATGTTCTGGCATTAGTCGTCAGAAGATGCGGAGCCAAACAAAGCATCCAAATGCCCTAAAACTTTATTCTCACCTTGCTGGAAACCATCATCCAGTACTGCTTCCAGCTCAGCTAAGTTAAAGCCTCCTAACCCCGCCAAATAACCAAGCTTGCGAAGTAAACGCTCAAGAATCAATTGCTGATCCTCGTTATATTTATTGGTCACTTCTTCAATGGTTTCTCCGGCGATCTCCACAATGGCATCAATTTCCAGCTTGGCATCCTGATGCATACTCCACCACCTTGCCTTACGGCTTTTTGAGAGAGATACATTCAGTATAGACGGCGTACTCGGAAAGAACTTAGGCCAGAGGCAAACGCACCTTAAACACGGTATTGCCTGGTTCACTGACAAAGGTCAGCTCACCCTGATGCTTTTCGACAATACGCTTACAAATGCCCAGGCCAAGACCACTGCCCTCGCCAGCAGATTTGGTGGTAAAGAAAGATTCCCAGACACGATGCGTTAGATGTTCAGGGATACCCGGTCCACTGTCGGCCACCGTAACGATCACAGAGGGATTCGTTCCCTCTTGTTCTACATACGTCGTCAGCTTAAGAACCCCTTTGTTATCCATCGCCTGTAGTGCGTTATGGATAAGATTGGTCCAAACCTGATTCAACTCATCTGAATAACACATCAATTCAGGTATCACGCCAAAGTCACGTACGACTTCACAACCCTGTTTGAACAAACCGCGATACAATTCCAATACTGTATCAAGGCCCTGGTTAATGTCCGTTCGAACTTTTTCTCCGCTGCTTTCCTTATGGGAGAAACTTTTCAACGCGAATACGACTTTCGACGCACGTGCCGTTGCCGAATTAATGGTCGATAAGCTGGCATGAATACTAAACAACTGATGAGCACTTCGAACCAGATCCAGAGTATCATGTTCAGACATGTACGGAAGCAACTCGTCTAGAGCATCCTGAAGCCCCATTTCAGCCAATAGCAGAGCAATCTCTTCTGCCCATTGCACATTCGCCATTTCCAGCTCAGTCTCAATGTGACGCCTGATCTTTCGTTCTTCCCGAGTACTCAAGCCCTGATTGACCACAGATCGCTTCAATAGCATGGTAAAGAAGGCTTTATCGTCTGCAGAAGGGTTATCCACCAATTGAGCCAGATCTCTTAAAAAGTGACCGTAATCTTTTTCTGCGTTTTCGGCGGATGCCTGAATTGCTCCCAGCGGAGTATTAATCTCATGCGCAATACTGGCAATCAATAAACCCAATGCCGCCATTTTCTCAGAATGAACTAATTGTTGCTGACTGTCCGCCAATTCCCGGGTTCTATCTTTTACGCGCTTTTCAAGGGTCTGATTAGAATCTTCCAACGCCTCATAAGAGGACTTTAGTTTGGCGGCCATTTCGATAAAGCTATCAGACAACACACCCACTTCATCATCACGCTTGGTTGGCAGTTTCGATTCAATTGAGAAATCACCTTCAGAAATTTGCTTGGCGTATTGAGTTAGCTGCATCAACGGGGCACTCAATCTCTGGGATATTTGCGCAATAACCAAATATGTCACTAGCAAGATCAAGAGCATGATAGCGAGCGTTTTGTAGGTCACTAAGCGAAGACTGTCTTCAATTTCCAGCTCGGATCGCTCAATCTCATTATTCAGTGACTGTAAAGAGAAACTCAAAATCATCGTTCCCCATTGTGTCGCACCCACATTAATGGGAATGTTATAATCCAGCCAATGCGTATTCTTGGTTAGCTCTGTGACTCCAAAACGCGGGTCAGTTGATGCAGCGAAATCTTGTTCGTCTAACTCCACCACCTGATGGAAATCCGACTCAATTGGCTGGTAATCGTTCTGTTGCAGAGAACGATCCGTGGTGTGAACCATTACTGTATTTTCATTGTTAATCAAAACCACCAAGTCCAGCTCAGGATGGCTACGCACTAATTGATTCAGTTCACTGGATAAGTAATGGAAATTATAGGAAGCGATTTCATCTTCAGTACGACGTTTCACCTGTTGCACAAAAGAAACCGCGCGTCGCTGGACAGTTTCCTGGGTCAGTAAAACCCGTTTGGACAACTCAGATTGCAATACACTTCGCTGGCTAGTGATTTGAAACAACGCCAATAGCACACAGACAAACAACACAAGCGAAATCATCGCCAAGGACAAGCGCTTTCGAATTCCGTTACGAATCGAAAAATCCGGTGATTGCGTGATTAACGAAGGCTTCATGCAGTAAGCAATCCTTTGCTAGGAAAAATTGATGCAGTAAATCTATAATCAGACAGTTAAGTTATCAACTGGCTTAGTGCTTTATCCTATGACGCGTTCTTTAGCTTGGCTTGGGCAATGGCATCCTCAATTTGAGTCATTGTCCATGGTTTAGAAAAACAGGCCGCTAAATTAGCTTTTCGCTCTGAGCGCTTTACCGCTTCAGAATCCGCTTGCCCAGTCAGCATTATTTTTACTATGTCCGGATGTTTCTGATGCAAATCGATTAAGAACTCATCGCCTTTAACTTCCGGCATGAGCCAATCAGATATAACGACATCGACACGATGCCCATCTTCATGAAGCTCATCGATGATTTCCCATGCTTCTGCAGCGCTTTCCGCTACTTCATAAGAATAGCGTTCGCCATAACAGCGCTTCAGCTGAGCTCTTAAGCTCATCAAGATAGTTCTGTCATCATCGACACATAGAACGTACTCTTTAACCATTCCAACCGCCTACTAAATTTAACTCTACTAGAATAGACTATACTCAACTGCTGAATATTAATAACTTTAACATTTGAAAAGCACTGTTAGTACAAATAGTTATCAACAACCAAAACCATAAGTACTGTTCGGACCTCTACACTGCATGCAGCTAACCTTTATCAAAAAAGCAAAAACACTATGGCGCAGCGCCCTGCTCATGCTGCCCCTATTGTTAAGCTCGGGTATCTGTCTGTCCGAACCATCAACAACGTCGGTATTTTTCTATAACCCTGAAACCAACATTCACCGTAATTCTATATTAAAGCAGAAACTGGATCGTTTTCTGGTTACAAAGGGTAACTATCAGTTCCAACCAGTGAATGATCGAACAGCATTTAAACAACTAACACAAAATCAAAGTAATGCGCTCTTCATTATGTCGAGCTGGATGTTCGAATCATTAGCGAAAGATGCCCGGCTGTCTCCTAAATTAGTAGGAATCAAAAATGACAGTGCATTCTTTAAAAAATCACTGGTGATTCACAAACAATTCCAGAGCAAGCCTTTAAACGAATTAGTGATCGCCTCGGCGGGCTCAGATCTTTATGGTCAGACCGTTCTATCGAACATATATAAGCATGCATCTAACAATCAACAGGCGTTCTTTAAGACGCCTACCTCTATTGCTGATGCATTAAATTTCTCACCAAAACTGCTGACCGTGCCAAAAGACCTGGATGCCCTTTTATCGGTTGGCTTTGGGATGGCTCAAGGCGCATTAAGCACCAAAGAAAGCCTGAATCAGTTAAAAACACTTTATCAAAATCAACATCAACAACTGGTGGTCTTAGGCGAAAGTACACCCGTCATGCGTATTGTTGTGGCCACGCCAGAAGAAGCGTCGCCTCAAATATTGCAGTTGATCCCTGTGTTGGAAGATATGAAAGAAAGTGTCGCAGGGAAAATTTCACTCTCATTAATGGGATTAGATAGCTGGATACCATTCAACAAAGCTATCAAAGAGAAGCACGATATTGCGACAGGATTATCGCTAGGAGGCGAAAAGCCATGATGTATCAAGCGTTTGATACGATATCCAGAATAAGGAATGCCTTGAAGCAGCCATTGATGGTACTCGCGTGCCTCATGCTGGCCTTGCTTTCAGGTTGTCAGACGATAGCGCCTTCGGCATCCGGTTCCGACGCCCCCTCTTCTGATCAAGCTCAAAACATCTTGATCGTGAACTCTAACCTATCTATTGAGCGCTATCGCGTCGCTGAACAAGCGTTCAGAGAAACCCTGACTAAAACACAGGGCAAGCAGCCTAATGTCTTTTCCGCAGACCTATCAACCGAAAATAATCCAATACCTTTATTACAGGATACGCTGAATCACGGCTCATATGATCGAATTTATTGCATTGGCGCAAAAGCGTTAGGCAGCATTGATTACATCAACCCTAAGCAACCTGTTGTTTTCAGTTCAGTACTCAATTGGCAGCGTTTCCAGAATCAATCAGGCATTTCTGGTGTCGCCAGCGACATAGCCGTTGCCTCTCAATTTACGATTCTGAAACACTTCTTCCCTGATGTGCAAAGTGTTGGCGTGATTTACAGTCAGTCAAACCAAGGCTTAATAAAACAAGCCCAACAAGCGGCAAATGCGGTGGATTTGAAACTTGAATTAATCAAGATTGATTCCCCAACCCATGCTCTTGACGACCTTCAAGAACTGGCTAGTGGCGTAGATGTATTATGGCTATTGCCTGATCCTCTGGTAATTTCTTCTACTGACCAGGCTAAAGCATTATTTACACAAGCTGATCAGCTGAAATTGCCTATTTTCACAACCAACCGTTTATTCAAGGCTTTAGGCGCAACCCTGACCATCAGTGCTGACCTACCGACCGTTGGACGCCAGGCCGCCATGTTGATGCAAACTGCGAAACACCTGCCAGAAGATACCATTCACTACCCTGTAGGCAGTCATATCACACTGAATCTGAAAAAGGTGGCGCAGTACAAACTGGAACTGAATTACCAGGCATTGGATAGCGTGAACGAACTGCAAGAATAAGCGAAACAGTAAATTAGAAAACAGTGAGCAAGACTTATCGCCCGAAATGAATTTCTATTATTTCTCTGTACTCAGTTTCAGCGTTAAAACAAATTACAGTTTATAGACAGCTTCCAACATGACGTTCTGACCGGCTTTTGGATAGTCAGACAACATCACATTCGGTGCCGGATCATAATAGGTTTTATCAAACAGATTATAGATAGAAGTTTTTAGCTCTAGGTCTTTCAGCCATAAGCCCTGAGTTAATAACGCTACATCTAGGGTAACGTATTCATCCACATCACTTCTTACATCATTTACTGCTCTGGCGGTCTTACCTTTGTAGTGAAGCCCTGCGTAGAAACTCACATGACGAGAGAAAAAATAGTTAAAGCTTGTATTAGCCCTATGCAGCGGCACATCCGCTAAACGTTCGTCAGTCACCTCATTGACGGGATGCTGATAGGTATAATTGGCTGTTATCGTAGATCCGTTACTTAAACGGGAAGAGACTTCCAGTTCAAATCCGTTCACCTCAAGTTCACCAACATTGTCATAAGCATCCGCGCCGATATCATTCGGGGACGATGCAATTAACTCATCAATGGAATTTCGAAAGACCGTGATGCCATATCGGCTATTTTTGTCCCACTCACCATACAGGCCTAACTCATAGGTTTGTATTTCTTCCGGTTGAATCCCGGTATTTCCTACGATGGAATTATTTGCGGTGTTGTAAAGTTCGGCAAAGGTTGGTGCTCTGAAGGCAGAACCGTAATTAGCCACGATTCTCAGGTTATCAAATGCAGTCCAGGTCAGACTGGCTCGAGGGTTCACTGTATCACCGAAGTCGCTGTAGTTGTCATAACGCAGACCAGTTATCAAACGAAGGTTACTACGAATATCCCAAATATCCTGAGCAAACAGAGCACGAATATCCCGATTATGACTGCCATTCCAATTAGCAGCACTTGAAATATCCAGCATTGGCCCAGACCCGCCATTTGACCAAAACTCCACATCGTACTGACTTTGATGCTCGTAGGCAGCGCCAACCAAAAGTTTATTGTTCTCTCCTAACTGAACATCTATCTGGGTCTCTATACCTGTTACATCATGCTTAATCGGACTTCTTAACAATAGTCCATCTGGAAATAACGAACTTGCGGGCGCCACTTCCCAGGTATTATCAAACTGGAAGTGATCAAAATACGTTTTCACAGTGAGACCAAGTATTCGATGTAAATCCGTTTGGTATGTCAGCTCAAAGAAGTAGTCAATGTACTCCTGCTCGGAACGGTTACTCAGTACATTGCTGGCACCTAAAAATGTGCCGGCATCTCGTTGAACAAAGCGACTTTGACCCGACCAATCACCGTATTGAAAATTCAAACTGCCTTCATAACGCTTATGCCAGTAATCGGCATTACCTGATTGACCCAACGAATCCGACGCAACATAGCCATCCGGACCATTGGTATCAGCAATATGTAAATTGCCGGCAATGGATAGGTCATTCAATTGATGACCAAACTGAAGATTAAGTTTCTTAGTATCATTGCTACCTCCTGTCAAAGAAACCTGAATTCCATTCACATCATTGGCTTGGTTGGTAATGATATTGATAACAGCAACAAATGCATTAGCACCGTACAAAGCGGAGCCAGGACCACGAACCACTTCGACGTGTTTTATGTCATCTATTATGAATTCATTAAAGGCGAGACTGGAACCACCGTTCACCAAGTTGGTGTTCACAGGATGGCCATTAATTAAGAATAAGACTTTCTCAGAGAAATCGGTTTTAACGCCACGTACTTCGACGGTGGAAGCACCAGCTAACATCTGACTGATACCGATACCAGGAAGCCGCTTCAATGCGTCGAACAAAGTCCGGGCACCCATTTCTTTCATCTCCTGAGCAGTGATAATAGAAATGGTCGAACCACTTTTCGACAAAGCTTCTTCGGTTTTAGTCGCCGTTGTTACCGACAGTTCTTCCTTTAACCACTGAATCTCATTATCCAATTCGTTTAATGCAGACTCTAACTCACTTAATGAGTGTTCTTTGACAGCGTCTGCCTGCAAAACAGGGGAAATCACTAGCAAGGCTGGAAATAGCAGGGCTAAAAAGCGTGAAGTCATTAACAATCCTTATTCTAATAATCATTCACGCCAACAGTTATACACTAACTTTGTTCTAAGCCCCAAGAATCTTATAGGTTATAGGTTGCTTCCAGCATAAAATTCTGACCATTTTTAGGATAATCAGAAAGCATCACATTCGATGCAGGATCGTAATAATTTCGATCAAATAAGTTATAGACCGAAGCCTTCAATTCTAAATCTTTCAACCATAAACCTTGCGTCACCAGTGCGACATCAACAGTCACATACTCATCCAGTTCCGTTCTGTCATCTCCGCTAGCCCGACCGGTCTCACCTTTGTATAAGGCTGCTGTATACAAACTCATATAACGGGATACAAAGTAATTAAATGAGGCATTTGCACGATGAAGCGGAACATCTGCCAAACGCTCATCGGTCACCTCATTAATCGGATGCTGATAGGTGTAATTGGCAGCCAGTGTAGAGCCATCCTGCAAACGAGTGGATACCTCCAGCTCAACACCATTTACTTCCAGCTCGCCTACATTGTCATAGGTATTCACTGCCGTATTGGTTGGAGCAGAGGCAATCAAGTCATCAATCTGATTTTTAAACAGAGTGACACCGTACTGAGTTCGACTGGCCCATTCTCCCCGAACACCCAATTCGTAGGTGGTAATTTCTTCAGGCTGCACCTCCGGATTGCCAACAATGGAAGGATTATTGATGTTGTACAGCTCACCAAACGTCGGTGCTCTAAACGCTGAACCATAACTGGCGATGATTCTTAATGAATCAACCACTGACCAGGTAATACTAGCTCGAGGATTAACCGTCTCGCCAAAATCGCTGTAATGGTCGTAACGAACACCAGCGATAATACGTAGGTTGTCCTGAACATCCCAAATATCTTGAGCAAAGACAGCCCTTACATCCCGATTCTGACTGCCATTCCAATTAGCAACGGCAGAAATATCCACCATAGGTCCGGAGCCACCATTCGACCAGAACTCAACATCATATTGGCTCTGATGCTCAAACATGGTACCTAACAGAAGCTTATGGTTGTAAGGCAGCTGATACTCAAACAAACCTTCTACGCCAGTAACATCATGTTTAATGGGGCTTCTTGCAAAGAAACTGTCTGGATTGCCTACCGCGCCCGGCGGGTACAATTCCCAGGTATTATCAAATTCAAAGTGATCGAAATACGCCTTAACGGCAATGTCCATCTCTCTATTGATCTCGGTTTGATAGCCAAACTCAAAGAAATAATCGATGTACTCTTGTTCAGACTTATTGCTCAGTACGTTATTCGCGCCGAGGTAAGTACCCGACTCTCGTTGCACAAAACGAGCTTGGCCTGACCAACCTCCATACTGAAGGTTTAACCCCCCTTCATAGCGTTCTTGCCAATAATCAGCAGGGCCGGATTGCCCTATAGAATCGGAAAGAACAGTGCCATCATAGCCATTGCTATCAGTGACATGAAAATTACCGGCAATAGAAACATCGTTTAGCTGATGGCCAAACTGCACATTCAGTTTTTTGGTATCATCGCTGCCACCAGCAACCGTCACCTCTGTGCCTCGAATGTCTTTCGCCTGGTTAGTAATGATATTCACCACAGCCACCAATGCATTGGCACCATATAAGGCAGAGCCTGGGCCACGGACCACTTCTACGTGTTTGATATCATCAACAATGAATTCGTTATAAGAAGAGTTGGCGCCACCATTAACCAGATTGTTATTGATCGGGTGGCCATTCATCAAAAACAAGACCTTTTCAGAAAAATCCGTTTTCACGCCACGAACTTCAATGGCCGACATCCCCATGTTAAATTGACTGACGCCAATTCCCGGCAGGCGCTTAAGCACATCATAAAGTGTACGAGCGCCCATCGCTTTAATCTCTTGGGAGGTAATCACCGAAATGGTTGAACCACTCTTAGCCAGAGCTTCTTCCGTCTTGGTTGCAGTGGTCACAAATACTTCTTCCTGTAACCACTGAATCTCATCTTCCAATTCACTTAACGAGTATTCAGGATGAGAGTCGGCCTGCAGAGCAGGCGACATCATCGTCAACAAGACACAAAGTGACTGGCGTGAACAAATACGAAAAGACATTAACTTTCCTTTTCTAGAAACGCATCCACACTAAACGACTCTGTTTTTAAGACTTCAGTCATTTCAGGGAATTTATTCATAATTAATTGTATATACAGCTCAAACATTTCAGGTTTTCTTATGGTTTTAAGCGCTTGCACCCATACCAGAGAAACACTTACTGTTTTGCCCGCAAGAAAATCACTGCAGATCTCAGAGTTGGTCATGGGTTGTCCACTAACGCCCATACTGCATAGCATGTCAGGCCCAAGCATTAGCTCTACAGGAATGCCATTTTCTTCAACAACAGACAACAAGGTTTCATTTACGAAAAACAACTTAATTGTCCGCTGCTCATTGGCACTGTCCTTCAAGGTGATGGTTCCCACATCAAAGCCATCTTCTACTTTACTGCTGCAATGCGTTACAACCGCTTCTTTCATGACCACTTTATTTTTTTCATAGTAGCCATCCAAAAGAGATAACACTCCCGTCAATGGTTCTGGACTTGCCATTGCCACACCAAGCTCTTTCGCCAAACTTAAAGACCCGGGTACCACTGCTTCAGGTTCCGTAGCCTGTTGCCCTGTCAGGCTCCAGGTAACCACTGTACCAGCATCGTGTAATTCAGTACTTACTACCTTTCGAACCTGACTTTCTAGCTCTGCCGCCGTTTTGGGAGATAAAGGAAATTGTTTATTCTCTTCACTGACTACCAAAGTCGGGGCTGGATTGAATTTTTTAATAGCGAAAGTAGACATGTCCATCTGAGGAACCGAACGGCCCGCACCATCAGCATCCACAAACGGAATATTTAATTTTGCACAAGCCAGTAGCGGAATCATGCTGTTCATCGCGCCGACTTCGATCGGCAACACATGGGTATAAGTTTTCCCTGTCTTTTTCTGAAGATCCAACAAACCATCGGCAGGAGAATTCAGAAACTTTAAGTCTGGCGCGTCTGGCGCACCCACACCACAAACGACCAGGCATTCAGAACTGGCAGTAATTTCATCTACCGTAGCAACATCCACCGTCTGAGAGAAGGTCATAATATTGTTAATCACATCGTTGGCTGAGCTCACACCGCCGCCGCCACCACTGGCTAAAAAGCTGGCACCATTAACAATCAGTTTCATATCATCTTGATTGATCTTATACATAACTAAATCCTTGTCTAATGAATGAGCAGTTTACGACTGCGGCTTGAAATTTGGAGGGGTGACATAGGTTAAACGGCTCTGGGATAAACCATTTCGAATAAGCAGATACATATAGTCTAAGGCCGCATGATTCGGGTCAACCACAGGAATGTTAACCTTATACTTAGCCTTCAACTTAGCTGCCACTTCGGCTGCAATATGCATAAAACCAGTGCAGCCAAAGATAATGGAATCAGCACTATCTTGTTCAATAGCTTGAACAGCGCACTCAAACGCTCTCTCAATAACCAGCTCGCGCTTGGTTAACTGATGAACCGGCAAATCAATAGGAATGATGGACGCAAAATTTGGACTGATGCCAAACAAACGGGTATGAGATGCTTGAAGATCTTCAACCGATTTAAGAATGGTAATAATAGAAAAGCGCTCACCCAGCATCATGGCTGTGTAAGCACTGGATCGAAATCCTCCGATCACTGGAATGTCGACAACTTCACGGGCCTCTTCAACTCCGCAATAATCGAAATCCGATACGAAAACGCCGTGATAGCCATCCTTCTCTGCCTGAATAGCCATATCCACCACATGCGGTGCATTGGTCATTCTATCCCAACGACTTTCAATAGAGGTGTTACCTGCTTTGATGTTATCAACATCAATGGTCACATCAGGTGGCGCCACCTGCATAACCACTTCTTTCAGTTCTGTATTGTATGCAGAATCATTGATAGGAATGATAACTTTGATCTTGATGTTTCGGTCCATGAACGAGCACTCCATCCTTCTTTTTTTTAGAAATTCAGAATGAGTGTAGTTCATGAAAACAAGAGTGGCATCAGGTACTTGCAAACAGTAACAATTTAATGAGGGATTAGCATTGGGCCAGATCGAATATCTAGCCCTCAAAAAGCCTCAAGACGAGCTTCATGTTGTCATTTGACAGAGATCTAACCGAGGTCTGAGCCTGCTCTTTGACCAGTTTGGCCGCCAGATCAGAAATCTCTTTAGCAAGATCTGCATCGGCAACCCGGCTATTAGCTGCAGATTCATTGATCACAGAAGTTGATAGATTATTGATACTTGATTCGAGACGATTTTGATTTGCGCCCAGATTGGCCGCCGTTTCATTAGTAACATCCAGCGCATCATCAGCTACATCAATGGCCGAAACAGCACCTGCCTGGGTGCTAATATCGATATCGTTTAGTCCTAAATCCTCCAAAGACTGCTGAAGATTATTTCGCTCTACCACGAGCTGATCACTGGCATCACCACCGATCTGGAACTGCAAATCGCTGTTATTATTTAATAACGACTGACCATTAAAGTTACTGGTTTGAATGGTGTTCGAAATATTCTCAACTAACTGATCTACTTCTGCTTGTAAGCCTTGGCGATCGGTATCACTTAAGGTGCCATTAGCCGACTGCACCGATAACTCACGAATACGCTGCAGATCATCTTTAACCGAGCTCACGCCGCCTTCTGCTGTTTGAACCAGAGAAATGGCGTCATTACTGTTTCGAATGGCTTGTTGATCACCCGATATGGAAGCGTTAAATCGAGTTGAAATAGATAAGCCCGCGGCATCATCCGCAGCCGAGTTAATCCGGCTACCTGAACCAATTCGTTCGAAGTTTTGAGTCGGATCATTTTGAATACTGTTACGGCTAAAAGAAGCTTGTTGTGCACTTGTATTTAAGTTAACCGTCATACGCCACCCACTGATCATTTATTAGCCAGAAATATATCTTAAGTCTGAACCGGGTTAAAGAATTGCACAAGCATCACTTAGCAACAGTTCGTTATGAGAATGTAACCTGATATTGCCATTTACTCTAATAACCCTAATGCCCTCAACCTGCGGTTAAGCCGTCCTGAAAACGTTAACCTCCGTCAGGCACAATTATTGGATATAGGATCATACAGGTGGGTTTTCTTCATCTAAACTTAATGAAACAACGGCAGGGTTAAAAGAAGTCACTAAAAATAATATAACCCCAAGGATTTATTAGCTTTTTTGCTGTTCTACAAACAACTCCAGATCAGCAAGAAACCATGCTTACCCCGTAGGAGACATGATGTCAGAATCTACAGAAGCGTTTGAACTTGTTCTATTTGGTGCAGCAGGTGATCTATCTTTGCGCAAACTGATCCCGTCGCTCTATTGCCTTCATTACGACCAACGAATTCATCCCGATGGAAAAATTATTGCCGTGGCTCGTCGAGATTATGAACGCAATGATTTTTTGGAGATCGTCAAAGACGCCATCAAGGCACATATTTCAAAAGACTTATTCGATGAAGATACCTGGGATGCCTTTGCCAAACGTATCAGCTACGCACAAATGGATATCACCAATTCTGCCTGCTACGAAGACAAACTTAAGCACTTCCTGAATGATCCAGAAGAATCAGGTCTGCATAAATCCCGAGTATTTTATCTCGCAACGCACAGCGATATGTATGGTGTGATCTGCCAGCATTTATACAGTCACCAAATGTTGAAAGGTAATGCCCGAGTCGTGTTGGAAAAACCCATTGGCATGGATTACGAAAGTGCCATTGCTGTGTGTAAGGAAGTCGATAAGTACTGTAAAGAAGAGCAAATCTATCGGATTGATCATTACTTGGGCAAAGAAACCGTACAAAATTTACTGGCCCTGCGTTTTGCTAACTCCATCTTTGAACATCAATGGAACCAACGCTACATAGATCATATTCAAATCACCATCTCTGAAACCCTGGGCGTTGAACAGCGAGCCGGGTTTTATGAGTCTGCTGGCGCCATGCGTGACATGATGCAGAACCACCTTCTGCAACTGCTTTGTATGGTTGCAATGGAACCACCCGCTCAAATCGATGCGGAATCCATCCGAGATGAAAAAGTTAAGGTTCTGCGTGCACTTAAACCAATAGCCGGAGACCATATTAACGCCAACGTCGTGCGAGGCCAGTATCAGGAAGGGTCACTCAACGGACAACCGACCATTGCCTATCGTGATGAACCTGGCGTTAACACGCACTCCGACACGGAAACTTTCGTTGCCATGAAAGTAGAAATCGACAATTGGCGCTGGGCAGGCACACCCTTTTATCTGAGAACAGGTAAGCGCCTTCCGGATCGGGCCTGCGAGATTGTTATCCAGTTTAAAGAAGTGCCTCATTCGGTGTTTGAACTGATCAGCCCGTCAACCATGGCCAACAAACTGATCTTCCGTCTGCAACCCGACGACGGCATAAAACTTCAACTGTGCGAAAAGCGGGTAGGTAAAGGCATGAGTGTTAAGCCTGTACTGTTGAACTTGACGGCCGAACATGCAAAAAAAGATCGGGTGCCAGACGCTTACGAGCGCTTGCTTGCCGATGCCATCGAAGGCAACCCTACCCTGTTCTTGAGAGAAGATGAATTATTAACTGCCTGGCAATGGATTGATCCTATATTAAAGTCATGGCAGCAAAGCGGAACTCGGCCTGAGTTTTATCATGGCGGAATCTGGGGGCCTGCAGCAGCAACCTTGTTGCTCGCCAGAGATGGCAGACTCTGGCAAGAAAACCACTAACAAGTGAGGAACAAAAAATGAAGTTGAACGAGCAAACCTTTGCCAATCATGCAGCCTTGATAGACAGCCTTACTTTACAAATTGCCGATCATTTAAAAAGTGCTATTGAGCATTATGGTCAAGCCAGCTTTATTGTCAGTGGTGGCAACACGCCGAAGCCACTCTATGAAGAATTATGTCATCAGCACCTGGCTTGGGATCATGTCACTATCTGCCCGTCCGATGAACGTTGGGTAGAGGAAAATCATCCCAACAGTAATTACCGAATGATCAACAACACACTGATTCAACATGCCGCTCAATCCGCAACATTCCTGTCATTAAAAAGCGAGGGCGCGTTCAGCGACGCGCCTGATCTACTGACGCCGACAATCAAT
>Ga0255751_10002388_pt1 | contig 17543 bp, 26 predicted proteins | sample 071ome_20_FD_179951 | JGI IMG/M metagenome (GOLD analysis project Ga0255751, IMG submission 179951) | Coastal salt marsh microbial communities from the Groves Creek Marsh, Skidaway Island, Georgia - 071412BT metaG (version 2) | ecosystem: Environmental > Aquatic > Marine > Intertidal zone >...
TAATTTCTGAGTAACATTTTACATATATTTAACATTAATTACCACTCTATAAAATAGCTTGTGATAATATTCACAAGATTATGTTAGATATAAAAGATTACTTAACCCACATGGCTGTTGGGTTAACAGATAGAAAAACAATTGAAAAAGCTCGTTGGGGCAAAGTAAAAAGAAAAGTAAAATCTGCGTACAATAATTATTTTGTAGACTATACCTTAACAGAAGACGATTTACCATAAATAACTGGCTCCCAAAATCTAGAGTACATAGACTTATCTAGAGACTTTGCATACCTATGTTGCAAGTATTCATATATACCAATTAATTCTTGTACATTTTCTCCTGTAATTTTATTTTCTTCTCTTATGCATTCAATACAAATTTTTAATTTTGAAGTTTTATATTTATGAACAGTCAAAAATTCTTTTGATGTTTTAAGTTTTTCGCACCTATAACATTCCAACATAACTTTTGACTCACTAATTATGTCAACATATTTATATACTCCATTAATTTTTCCTACTTTCATTTCGTTCATAATATGTTTTAAGTTATGGTAATGAAGAAGTCTTGACTCAACACCTATAGTTTTTAGTTTTTCTTGTAAATCTTCTAGCTTAGTAACATTGTTCCTATTAATTATCCTGTGTATATATCCAGAAACTGTTTTAAAATCTTTTTTAGAATAATGTGGTTTATTAAATCCCATATTTGAAATATAGCATATGTAAATTTTAAAGATGGGGTCGAAGAAAATTCCTAGGAAAGGAGGCGAAACCTAGGCGAAACCTCCGACCCCGGAATCTTATTCTTAATTTTAAACCCCGCTTAATGAGAATAGAGTATTTGATTAACTCCCTTACAGTTAGCATATTTATAAAAACTAGGTACTGCTAGTAAATCAGCTAGTTCTGTATGTAAATCCATATATAGATACTGTACTCGAACATTTGTTCGAAAAAAGGATTACAAAAAGGCTTATTAATATCGTGGCGAACACGAAAATTAGGAAATTAGATGTAGGTTTGGGATGGGCAAGAAAAAACCAGAAGATATGTGCGTGACACTAAGCGCAAAAGCGCTTTTTATTCTCCGTAATTAATTTCGAATTGGATTGGCTCGTCTGAATCTCCAGCCGCAATTTCGAGTTGGCTCCTTTTACCCCATTTCCTAGGAAAACTTCTCTCCAAGAACCACGCACTAGCCTGCCATACGCCATTGTCGGCAGCCTTCCTTATATTCCTTATGTGTGCGCCTTCTGCCTCGGCTCTTGCTTTTTTTACTGCCTCCGAAAACTCCAAAAACGGCAAAATAACCTCACCTTCTTGGGCTTCGTCCAAAGGGGCAATAAGGGAATTGTCATCAGCTGGTGCGGGAAGCCCTTTGCCACTCTCTAGTTGCTTGCCTTCCTCATCCCCTTTTTTCATCCATTCATAATAAGTAGAGGGGGAAATACCAGCCATAATCGCGGCATCCTCTTGGTAGTAACCAAGTTTTAGCCAATTACATATGTTTTCCTGCACTTCGGGTGTCAGTTTGGTAGGTCTTGCCATACGTTTGATTTTACCAGCCCCTAGGACGAAACTAAGGATTTTCAAGTATCGAAAAACCAGAAAATTTTACGCATAGCGCTTGGCCTCGCCTATAACAATTTGTTTAATACAATTACCACCCCTGGGGTATTACATTATTACATGGGTAAGAATGGTATTTAACAAGTTAAATAACCAGCACGCTATTTGTGTTGGTTTTCATTATAAAATACAATAAATATATAAGGAGATAAATTAAATGGCTACATTTAAGAAAATGATATCCCCTTCATCTATGAAATATTTACCTATTTCAAAAGATGTTAGAGATGTCATCTTTAATCACAAATTTAATACTTATGTAAGTAAAGATAGTGAATTTAACAAATACATGTTATTTGTTGGAAATGCTGTCCATTACTTTATTGAGTATTATATAAATAAGAAATTAACTAAAGATAATGCTTATGTCAATGCAATCTTAATGGCTAAGAAAAAATCAATTCTAAAAGTTGATGTTACTCAAGAAGTCATTGATGTTATTGATATTGCTATAGCTAAGGCTTTAGAGTTTCTAAATAACAAAACCTATGATATTGAAGTCAATGTATATGCTGAAACTGGCTCTAGTCTTTATGATGCTAGTATCGGTGGTACTGCTGATATTGTTATCTACAATGATGATGATACTGTAACTATTGCTGACTTCAAGAATTATAGAAATCCTAACTCAAGCAATCTTTATAAGCACTATATACAATGTCTAGCTTATGCTAACTTGATATCTAAAACTGAAGGTGTCAAGATTAAAGATATTCAAATAGTATATAACTTACAAGATGAAGTAGTAACTCTACCTTATCAAGAGATTGACTTAGATAGTATATAGACTCTATAGGCAACTGTAGAGTTTATTATATTATTTAAATTTTCACCCAGAACCAGGCCTGATTGGTCGATATATAGTTTTATGTAATCAAAAATATAAAGAAAGGACGGATATGACCGTACAACAAGTACGCTGTGAAAGACACAACAAGTCTTTCATGGTAATGCAAACAACAACAAAAGCTATGAACATATGTCACATATGTAACATAGAGAAACTAAGAAAGGAGACAGTATGACACCAACAGACCCATTTTGGGTATTGTTCAGTTATGCACTGCTATTTGGTATTTACATTACCTTTGCAGTTGTAGGTGCTTGGCATGTATCTGGTTGGATGTATGACAAGTGGTATTACTACAAAAGCTTACGCATACATAAACGATTTATCTGTGTAAATCGTCCTTGTGTGTTTGGCTGTAAGTAGGCATGTAGAGCCCATTGGAAACAGTGGGCTTTATCATATCTACTTCTAAGACTATCCGAACCGAAAGGAGGTGATAGCTATGACGAGTCTCATGCAGTACTTAGTTGCTGCGTGGGTCATGGTCACGACACCACGTCGTCTTTATTGGATGTATTCCTTTAGAGGCATTGTGGAGTTTATGCGTGACTATGAACTTTCTGGTCTAGAACAGTTTCGTCGGTATTTCTTTTATGTGAATTCTTTTAAAGATTCATATAAAGACATTACCGGTGTACGAAACAAGTTCGTAGACCCGGATGTACATTCCGTCGAGTACATGGTACAAGAGCTTAAAGAAGCTGAAATGTTCCATGCATACGAAGAGGAATAGTCATTCTGTCCGGAGATGCTGGCAATCTCTGTCAATCAACCAGCCGTAAGCCACACGTAAGTGGGAAGTAACTAAACCGTCCTGAGCATGACATAAAACTGCTCTGAAAGGAAATACTATGAGGCATCTCATTAGTTCTTTCTGCACTTGGGTATATGTCCAAGATTGGATTATGGAAAACATTCCATTAAGCCTTGCAGTAAAGATAGAAGAAAATGCTTATGTCATCAGAGTTATAGATGACTATGACTACTGTAACTGACATTGATTGCACATGTGACCCAGTTCATGTGTGTAAGTTACTTAAAAGAAAATAAAACCCTAGCGTGTAGGCTAGATGCATTTGAGCCTTTCGGTGCATCTAGACGTACACGTTAGCTAGTAATTAACGTGGACGGGGACGGTGTAAATAAACTCATAAGCTTATTTGGCATGAGAATTTACAACCGTTAATTCAACATAATAAGGAGGACTATTGAAAGAACTCGAAAGAGAACTTCAACGTCTTGCTAATCGAATCACTCATAGAGCAGTGCCTAGACCTAATACTCATAGGTCAGACACTCATAGATGGGAAATATACTGTGCAGGGTATTTAGCACCTAAAACAGTAAAGCTCGATAAAGCAAGAGCTAGAGACCTTACAGTCGATAGCTTAGCATTCGATTGCTAACAGCTAGAGCTCATATGAAAATATGGGCTCAATGGTGTTAGTGACAGTAACCCAATAGTATAAGAAAATAGGAGGACAGATGAAAGGGCTCGGAAGAGAACTTAATCGTCTTGCTTCTAAAGTCAATGCGAGAACTACATCTCGTTTAATGGCAAAAGAAGACTGCAGAATGTCAGATACATACTCTGGCTGCAAGCATGCTTCTAAAGCTATATGGCTTGAAAAAGCAAGCACTGTCGACCTTGTACCTAACCAATTGGTAATGGATAACAATGAGTATATTCATTACTTGTTTGGTGATATGTATGCAGAAGAGAAACTAGAAGTTGTCTCTGATGTTACATACATCAAAGATGGCGTAGAGTACGCGGTCGCTCTTAAAAGCTAAGCGATTAGCTTTTGTAAGCAGGTTTCTAGTACCAACCTAACAAACTAGAGAACATAACAAGCTGGAAGCCGATTACAGTGGGCTGAGTCCATAGTGTGTATTGTAGCGAGGTACACAGTATGGGCTTTGCCCACCCGTAGTTGTCTAACAAAAGTTAGACCGGGTCAATCCGAAAGGAGTTCTTTTGAAGATATTCAGAAGGATACTAAGTCGAGAAATGAATGTGAACAAGTTTATGTTCTTTTTCGCACTCCTTGGATGTGAGACAATTGATGCTGCAAAGCAGAAGTTGTACTCTCCATCTTTGGAGGCCTTGAGAGAGGCTGTAATCAGGGTTACTGATGAATCCCATGTTTGGGAATTCAAAGGTATCGTCCCAGGTACTTTTACAAGTATCTTAAATTCATATCCAGAAGGAACCTTTGCACAGGTCAAGTCTGTTTATGGCAAGTTCGAGAAAGTATTTGCAGAAGCATATTACATTCCAGAGCTAGGTCATGAGCAACTTGGAATTACTGTCAGAGACTCTGAGGGTATGGTAATCAGCGATGTCAAGCCATGCTGGACAGGTAAGCGATTCTACAAAGATATAGATGGCAACTATGTCGAAGCAGATATTCGTAATCTGTACAGTGTGACAAACATCGGGGGTGGCAAGTCAGAAGTGGAGTCAAATCCATCAAGACCTTCCATGTCTATCTATGAGGACTGCTTCATATGTGCTAGCACATTTGCAGACGGTTCACCAAGAAGATGTGAGCAAGCCATCCAAGATACTAAAGAAGCTCAGATAGAAGCTTGCTATAACCAGAAAGCCATTCTGGATAAGCACAGAGCTCCTATGTATGCTGTAGCTAAGGATAGAGGATTTGATAGATTCTCAATTACCTTTGCTCTCAATGATGAGCTCAATAAAGTATCGCCACTTAGAAGAGCTAAGGTTGCATATCGCAAGTTGCACTTACAACTTGATGATGTCAACTTTGCGCTTGACTATGTGAATGGTAAGTTAGCTGCCGAAGTAAAGTCAGCCAATAAGGATGCAGTTAAAACTGTACTTAAATCCAATATTGGTGACAAATACAAAGGTGGTAAAGTACTTAACACTCAGTGGGCAGTTAAGGACCTTAAGAAAAAGCAAATGGTTATTGCTAGTCAAATAGCAAAAGCTGAAGCTTTGATTAAGAACTTAGCTTAAAACTAAACAGTGGCTCAGTCCACTGCAATCGGCTTCTACTTGAAAATACAAAAAAATAAATTGACAATAGGAAACTATTCTCATGAGTGGAACAAACCACACAAAAGTACAACACAAAGAAGCTAATGAAATGCTTAATGACTTAACAGGAGAGCATGTGTATGACACATTCTGTTTCTGTAAGCGTTGTGATTCAATAGCTGGATTGTACAAAGTAAGACAAAATAACCTAGATGCAATTGTTGAAAGATACAAAGGCACATGTGTTATGAAAGAGAATCAGTTTGGAGAAATGGTTCATGACTCTGAAACATGTAGAGATGCAGTGCAAACTCTATGTTCAGAGAAGAGACACTATTTTAACTCATGGTTACTCTTTCTTATTAATTTTGACATTGAAGCATTTGCTTGGAAAAGAATTGCTGCAAGAGTCAGAAATAATAACTTGTTGTTAGATATGACTGATGTTAATGCTTGTAGGTCAGAAGTAGCTTTTGAAGTTCAAAAGTTATGGGACCTTAGAGATAAGCTAAACAATAGTCCATTTCTAAGAACACACTCTAATCAAAGCATTGATTATGTGGAGACATCCCCATTTTCAGCTTTGAAGTTACTTATACAATTTAAGTAACAAATACATAACATAGCATATTGACGGGCTGGGAGCCGGCAGTGTTTTTGACAGGGCGGGCACCCAGAACTACGTATGCTAAAAATATATAAACAATAGGAAACTATAACAATGAAACTAAACAATCAAATTAAGCATGAGCTTGGAATGATTGACGACAATCAAGCAGAAGACTCTACATTCGAAAGAATGGTAGACGAATTTAGCTTGGGTCGTAAACCAAAATACAATGGCGGTAGGAAGTATTCTGTCGAGAAGAAAGCTAGAGCCAGAAATTCTCGTTTAGCTAAGAAAGCTAGACAAGAACAAAGAGCAAGAGAGCATTCAGCTGCGAAAGCGTTGAACCATCAATTGCTACACAATAAAATAAATAAACTATAGGAGACTATATAAAATGAGTTACTTAACAAGTAATGATAGAAAACAATTGAAGAAGCATGCTGACCTTTTAGCAAAGGAAGCTAAGTTTATACAGGATGGTTGGATAAACCTACCTGAAACAAATGCTTTTACTGTTAAAACAGATGCAAAATTCTTCAGAGCTATGTTAGAAGTAATAGATGCAGTTCCGGAAGTATTCAATCAATTGAGTGCTAGTGAAGCATTTATGCTTGCAAACATGGTGTTAACCGATTGGAGTAGTATGGTTGCATTTACATTTGTAAGGCGATTCAGCTATTCACAATCATTTAACTTATATCACGATGGTCTATGGATTAGTCCATGGTATCAGCAACTCTACTCTGTAGAGGAATTGACAGCAATGTCAAATAGTGATATACTTTAATCAATACAATAAAATAATAACAATAATAGGAGGATAACTTATGTGTATTATCGCATCAGTGCCAGCCGGACATACAATAGATGACGATGCTTTGACATCCATGTGGGAGAACAACCCAGATGGTGGCGGTATCGCTTACATTGATGACGGCAAAGTAAAGACCTACAAAACAATGAAGATGCAGAAGTTCAAGATGAACTTTGACAGAATCGTTGAAGAGTATGGTCAATCCGACATATTGGTACACACAAGAATCGCTACACACGGTTCAATATGTATACCAAATGTACACCCATTCAAAGTAATGAGTAACGGAAAACAAAGAAAAGACCTTGTGTTTGCACACAATGGTATATTGCCTAGCGCATTTATACCACCTGCAAAGCAAGACATATCTGACACAAGATACATCAATGAGATGTTGTTTAACCACACAGACCTTGATGCAGTGTTAGATGATGAAGCTTGGCGAGAAATGCTTGGTGAAATCATTGGACACAACAAGTTTGTGTTCTTGTCTGCTAGCAAAGCGCACAAGAGAGAGTCATATATAATTAACTCTCACTATGGTCAATATGATGGGAAAGTTTGGTATTCAAACTCATCTTATTGTAGACCTAAGATAGTTAAGACATATAAGCCATACAAGACTGGCAAACAGTGGAACGGTTATCAAGCACCTGTCTCAAGAGACAGCGACTTGATTGACACTAGAGCTGATGGGTTTGTTGACCCAACAACTGGTGAAATCGTTTACTACGATGACCATATTAATGATGAAGCTCAAGCTCACTTAGAGCGACAAGCAATCAAAACTGAGGGATTGACTTATGACAAGCAATTGCTCGAAGATGATGCATTCATTAGAACATGGGAAACATTGCAAGCTAACACTGGTTACCAAACCATTGAAGATGCAATGGACGGTCTATGGGCTGAAATTGATGAGAACGGTATATGGAGATGCTTTGACTGTGATAAAGCTATTACAGTCTACGGTGTCAGAACATGTACTGACGATTGTCAACTTGGTAATTATATAGCAGACGCTTCAGAGTACGAAGGTGCTCAGATACAAGCAGAAGCTGACTTTAAAAGGTCAACCAAGAAAAAAGAAACGAAGCAACAACAGCTTCCTTTCTAATTACAAATAAATAAAAATATAAAGGAGACAAACTAATGTCCGAATATACAGGTATCATACGGGGGTCTAAGCTCCCGTATGAGCATATTAAGGCACAGTATCTCAATATTGTAGATGAAAGTCGTAGTGGTGCAGACCACCCACTTCATCAAGACAATACTGAGTACGCTTACAATAGATGGTTGCGTGAAACTCCTAACCTTACTGGTAGTAAGAAGAAGTACAATGCAATTGTATCTATTGACGTTGCCGAACTCATTGAGTCACTAGCATCAGAAAATGTTAGAGACTTTCATGAGGCATCTGCAAAATGGAAACGCAGTATGCAGGACGTTGTATCCAATAGAGCTTATGCTTACGCAAGTAATCATAATGTAGACGTAAGGACTGTCATAGAAGTATTGAATAGTTTATATTCAGTATTCGTGACTGAACCTTTCTACTCTGTATTGGAAAGCAACTATACATACGGTTCCAGAATTAATTGGTTACGTAATCTATTGGCAGATAGATTCGGAGCTATTAATTACAGTAACCCAAGAGCAACTTGGATAGGTCATTATGAGACTATATCCAGTGGTGTTGCGGATGCTGATGACTATTCACAGACAGAGATAAGTTCTGTGCTTAGAAATCATATCCAATATCAAATGTATCCTAAACAATGGGACACTTTACCATTACGATACATTGGTATTCCTATGGTTACTGATAACTACATATCATATGCCTTACCTGGCAATGGTAATGAATTGAGTTACGACTCAGTTTATTACAAGTCAGCTACAGCTAAGAGTTGGTTCTCAGCTAAGAGAGGTTATTGGTATGGTAGGTCTAGGAGTGGTCAAGTATTTGACAACTACTCAGGTAACTGGATAAGCAAAGAAAGATGGAGCAACAATCGTAAGTATGCTTCATGTAATTTATGTCATCACAAGTATGATGTAATGATGCTTGACTGGTACAAAGTACGTAGCTATCAAAATAACAGAAGCAGAATCTGTTATCAATGTATTGCTACTTATGGACTATCTTATAACCCTTGGCAAAAGTCTTGGATTATAGCTAGTTACAATAGTACCCAAGATATGGAAATTGCAGCCAATGACAGACCAATCAGACTAAGACACGTTGACGATACTGGTGATAGACCAGTTGGTAGACGTGACTATGATTGGCGAGTTGATGAAGAGTTCCTAGAGGACAACAACATCGACATTGATGTCAATGACCTTAAGTTACCAGTAGAGACCAGACGTTATCTTACATGGCTTAGGAAACTTCCTATGTCAGCAAGAATGAACATTGGCTTTACGTTAACTACGTTACGTAAGGATGCTATTGCTAATCAAATGACAAGTAACTCATCTGAGAGAGTAGAGTTCATGGATAGGTTCAGTCCTATTCTTGATGCATTCCCTGCTCAATACAGGTCAGACGATTTAAGAGGCGACCACATTGCTATGTGGATTGACTCTATGATGGAAGACCGTGATTTCAGAATGAGATACTCAAGTAGAGTAGCAGAGAATAGAGTAACTGACGATGGTTGGCTTGAACCTTCTCATGGCATACGCCTAAACAAAGAGAAGAACACATACAACTATCGACCAGACTTCTATTATGTTGACTATATTGATGGAAAATATTATTCAACATATACAGAAGGCTCAAGTGGTGACTATGCTTACTGTTCTGAACATGATACACCTAACCATAGATGTACATCATGGCACAGAGAGTATGGATTGTTTATGGGTCTAGAGCTCGAGCTTATTGCTAGAGATACTAGAGAACAATCTAATGTTGGACCAATGCAATTGTTCCAGAGAACATTAGAAACATTTCATCCTAATGACTATCGTAAGATGTCACATGATGTAGCACCACAGTTAATGTACATCAAACATGATGGCTCACTACCATCATCTACTGGTGCTGAGTTTATTTCTCAGCCAATGTCTATGAGAGCATGGCAAAATGCTCCTAAGACATTCTGGTACATGACTGAGCAAAACTACAAAGCACACAGTGTTGGTGGTGTAGGTATTCACATACATATACCATGGGACGCGTTCACTGAGCAACACGGTTATACATTCTTGTCAGCGCTACAAGCACTGCAATGGAATGCAAACGGATTGCTTAGATACATTGCACAACGACCAAGCAACAGCTGGACATCTTGGGACCAACTAGAGTACCACGATGTGCCTAATGCTATTGCAGCGGTTGTTCGTTCAAGACGTGCTAACAACTCAAGCAAGTATCAAGGTATTAACCTTATGCACAATAACACTATTGAGCTAAGATACTTCAACTCCAATGCTAAGGGCAATAGAGTTCTTAAGAACTTAGAATTTGTTCAAGCATTGTATGACTTCACAATGTGGAAGTCAGACAGTTCCGATTGGGATAATGAACTAGGTCCTGATGAATCATTGCTAAATGAAATCAGTACTTGGCGTAATTATGCCGACGAATGGTCAGATGCTGAAGAGAATCTGATTAGGAACACACATGATGAAGGCTTTGATGGAGTCTTAAACATTGAGCAAGCATTTGTTCAATTCATACAAGACAATCATCATAAGTATCAACATCTTATGGAGTTCTTATTGAGAAACGATGACGACTTGGAAATATCTCAAGACGAAATTGATTCTCTCTGGGAGCAACCAGAAGAAGAAACTACTGAGGAAGAGGTTGAAGAAGTCGTTGAGACTGTACAACCTGTGACACGCCTTGGTAACACAATATAATAAAAAACTATAGGAGATAATAAAAATGCCTAGAAGTACAGAAAACATAAGACACGACATAGACGAAACACCGGACTCATTGAGTTCGGTGCGTAGTTCGCACGGTGTCTTTGTAGTACACAAAAATACTATTGCTCTACCAGCTGGTAGAAGAAATGGTAAATGCTCTACGGAGCAAGCAACAAAGAATATCCAAAAGAGATATTGGGAAACTGGTATCCCTATGGGTATGGAACTAGAAGCAGAATATGATGGTGGTGAATGTAATTGTAGTTGCGATTACTGTTACGACGCTGACCATAATTACTGTGACTATGATTGCGATTACGGAAGCATACATGAATGGGGTCCTGTTCAAGATATCATTACTAAATCTAATGAATATCTTTACAAGCACATGCGTGACTTTGCAATAAGTAAGGGTAGAGAAACATATCCTTACATCAATCCGATAATAGCAAAATATGATGGCTCACTTAACTGTGGTGTTGAATTTAACTTTCAACCAATGACAGTTGAGTCATTCAGACCATTTGCACAGATTGTCGAAGACAATGCAGGTGGCTTGTCTGGCTATTGGAATGACAGTGCAGGTATACACATACATATGCCTAAAGCTGCCTTTACAGATGCGGAACTTTACTTGTTCCTAGTTCTGTGGAGAACCTTTGAACTATATGTTGACGATGACGGTAAACCGTTCTTGGAAGTCATATGTCAAAGGTCTGCAAACCAATGGTGCCATTACAATGTACCATTCGATAGAGAATCTGATAGAGACGACCTGCATGCAGGTAAGCTCGGTAAGATATTCTACGATGTCATTAAGAACGGAAGAAGGTCGCAAGCCGGTAGATATTCCGCACTAAACCTTAATGGTCATGGTACAACAATGGAAGTTAGGGCATTCAACTCTAACTTACGTGCAGATAGACTAATTAAGAACATGGCATTCTTAGACGCATGTTGGAGATATGTACATCTTCTTTCAGACTTATTGAATGAAGGTAGATATAAAGAGGCTCTACAATATGTAACTAACTTACATTCGTTTGTAGGTTATTGTAAGAATCCAGTTAGAAAGGGCTTCAATGAAGAACTTGCTAGATTCTTAGATAGTCATTGGGACGATTCAGATTCTCATAAAGAGCAATCGCTTATTTATGGAACTGACTTGTTGCCATATCTAATACAACTAAATGAAGAAGACAACTACGGAGGTACAGAATAATGAAAACTATATTCGGTATACTTGCTTGGTTGTTTGTACCTACAGCAACCGACTATCATACTCACCCAGGTTTATTCTGGGTTAAGGCTATGTTAGCTGGTACCTTTTGGGCATTCGTGTTCATGGGTATTGTTGGTGGTACATACTTTTACTTCAGCCCAGACTTTGATGACTGGAATGAAGACAGGTAAGTAGCGCTTCTATTTAGGGGGTATCTTCGGGTACCCCTTATAATACAAGCCTCTTAATACATACTTGATTTCTAGGCTCGCGGTGAGCTGTATCCATTAATTCAATTTTGACCGCTACGCATCAATTAGCGTGTGTATTTTGACGGGGACGGAGAGCTATATCCATATTTGGAAATTTGCTTTTCCATATGGGAATTTACATCTCTATATGGGAATTTGGGAATTAGTCTGTCTTTATGGGGTTTAATGTCGTCTTCTGGGAACCTGATGCTTCCTTGCTGTCTCAATACCAGAGAACAGTAATGCTAGTAAATAAAGGGATTTTGAGTATCTATAGCGAAATTTTCAATGTTTGCTAGGTTTAATGTTTGTTTGGCATCTTCTCTTCCAGAACTCTAGATTTGATAAAAAGCCCAATGTTTATAGGGTTTGATGTAGTTCCTGCCAGATGGCTGGCTAATTAAGTCCCAGACTTTCCTTAATCCAAAGTGATATATCAACAACATCTTTAGAATTTGTAGAACTTTGCACCATTTCTTCCCAATCATAGAAGTCATCAGCGGGAACTTTGAATTTATAACGCCCAACTGCAACAGTTACTTCAGTTTCTTCCTTTACATCAGACATTTGTTTGTCATCTACTTCAAATGTAGTGCTCTCCATATCGCCAAGTATTGTCTCAACGTCCTCTAAATCGTAACCAGTTCCTTCTAAATTGCCTGTTTGCTCTATAATATCAGTCAAACTCTCCATTAAATCCATTGGTTGCCAACCACCAAGCTCAGTAATACGGTTATCTGCAAGCAAATATGCTTGTGCCTCAGCAACATTATCAATACTTACGCCTTTTAAAACAGGAACATACCAAAATTCTATTCGGTCATCTTCTAAATCTTTTTCTACATTTATCCTATCGGGTGCAGGCTCTCCATTATCCTTCATCATTTTAAGGGTTTGAAGTCGTCCATGTCCCGCAAGTAGCTTTCCTGTAGCTTCATTTAACATTATTGGATTATTAAATCCGAAACGCTTTATAGATTGATATATAACACCAATATCGTGGTCTTTAGGGTTACTATCAGCTTCAATTATGTCATCTAAGTCTATATATTCTATTTCTATCATATGATTTTAGATATTATATAGACTAGCAAGAAAAATCCTAATATTTCCATGCTAACAGTTTACCACCTTTCTGCTTTTTCGTTTTATATTGTCACCATAGTAAAAGTTAAACCAAATATCTACAGTCAACTTGTTTTCTTGATAAAGCTTGTAAATTTCATTAAATCTAGTTAGTTTTTCGCAATACATATCTAACATCTTTAACATAACTTCATATGTGTTTACTTCAGTTGCATTTGTTCCTAAAGATTTTGATTCTTTATCGTTTAACAAACCTTTTAATGCATAATATAAATCTGCACAATCTTCATCTTGAAATGTAAAAGTTTCATTTGTATAATCTTTTTTATTTAACAATCTACTTATACGTTCTCTATCAGAAACCCATTGATTTACTTTATTATTCCATATAGAATCCCAATCAATTAGACCAAAGTATCCACCCTCTTTTTGTTGTTTAGAGTAACTATTAACACCCATTTCGTCACACCTAATACATTTTTTACTAACATCTTTTAATACCCAATCGTGAAACACTCTAGGGTCGCTTAGTCCGTCACAAAATTGATAAGACATGTATTCCCACTCACTATTACCGTCAATAGATACCATACAATCTAAGTCTTGTGGATTATTTCTCAATACAAAAACTATATCGTCTTTATAAAACTGAGTGTACATTGGGTCTCCCTCTATATCATAATTAACATGAGTAATATGTGTTTTAGTAGGGTATTTATACACTTCGTCGCCACTATATCTCATTGAAGTTAATTTGTGTAGACCATGAATTGCACCCATTCCATAAGCAGAACCTAAACTTTTATCTTTAAACTCTTCGCCATTTTCATCAACCATAGTCGCTATATGCTTTAATCTACGTTCAGTATATTTAATATCAATATGACAATGACAATCATAATACATAGTCCACCTAATAAACTGCATCCAATCTCCGCGTTGTTCGTCAATTCTATTCTCATAAAAAACTAAATCCCACTTCTGCAATTCTTTGACCATTACAGGTTCAAGAACTGCACCCAAAGAAGTTGCTTTCTGAATTTGGTTTTCTGAGTACATGTACATTAACTAGACTTCTCCAATGTATAATCTTTAATTATTAAACCATTAGATAACTTACCAATAGTTTTAGGTTTTCTATAAACACTCTTAGTGTATTTACCAAATAACTTACCATTACCATTGATACCATAATGAGCCCAATGACCACGCCTAGTATGTTGTGCTATTTCACGAAGAAGCGGGCTCCTCTCGACACCAAACCCGTCAATTACTTTGATTTTAGAGTTTACTTGCAAAGTTTTATACAATAAACTAGGTTTATTTTTACCTTTGTAAGTGTTCCTTATCTTTTTAGACCACCTATTACTAGGTTTAATGTCGGCTTGCTCCAAGAGGTCGTTGTCTGAGTTCCACCATTGGAATATTTTTTCACAAGAAGTCACATAAAAATTAGAGTTAGATGTTACTTCTGTATCATCTACATCTAAATATTGTGTGCATTTTTGTATTAATGGAGTTCCATTACTATCAAGCCAAGTAATAATTTGTTCTTCAAGAATCAATCCGTCTTCTCTATTGTTTATCAAATCATAAATTTGTATAAATGATACTTTATCTGCAAACGATTCAAATGTTTCGTCTCCTTTACCACCTAACAAAGACATTATTGTGTCATTAACTTGAATGCCGATTTTTCCTTCAGTGAACATGTGTAGGTATTCAATGTAGTCATCGACTGCGTAGTGTTGTACTATTGCATACATTTCACTATCACTTATGTCTAGGAAACTTGCTACTTGTTCATCTGTAAGCCCCTGTTCTTTAAGGGTTTTAAGATACGTTGTATTGTTTTCGTTTGAAGCTTTAACTACTTCTCCAATTCCTTTTGAATATGTTTCTTTGTTTTCTACTTGTAAAAAACAAAAATTGTAAGGTGCATTACTAAATGCAGGGTGTGATTTATCATCAAACATATCCATGATTGTAAATTCTCCACCCTTTTCAAAAGTCTCTTTTACCTCCATAATGTTATCAACATCAATGTTGTGTGCATGAATATCAAAAGCGTTAATATGCACAGGCAGTCCATTAGCTTGTATAAGCTTTTTTAAAGACTGCCTGTACTGTATATTGAATGCTACCTCTTCGTCATCTATTGTGTTAAAAGTTCTCTCAACCTCTTTTGCAAGTTGATAATCGCTAATACTATTCTTTTTAATTTCTTCAAAAGAAGTTTTAGTCATATCATATTTAGATTCAAGAGTTTTCATCTTATCAATCAACATCATTTTTTTCTTAACTACGTTTCCGTAGTGAACTGTTGTATCAATAACGTCCAAAATAGATAACATAATTTTACTCTCCGTCCTCTGTAGGAGTACCAAATATTTCTTCAATAAGATTTCTCATCTCATCAGTAACATTTTCTTCTCCTAATTGATTTATAAAGTAATCTTTCAAAGGCTCTGTAAAAGCAAACATGTAATCCATTTCTGCTAACGAAGTCATACCACCCATTAACAACGCTAGTCTAGATTCTGCGTCAAAGTCAACATCCATTTTCTTGAACTGTTCTTCTCCATTAAATGCACTCATAGAAAAGTCCAACATCCAACTTCTGAACTCATTGTCTTTATCGTCGTTAAGGTCGTGTTCAACAGTGTGTTGTTCTTTAAAGAACATATTACCTAAGTCATCTCTACCATACATGTTTATGTTGTTAATGACTTTGCCTTCTTTAGAAACACCTAAAATCATAATTGCTTCTTGTGCTTCAACGTCTTCGCTAGGTCTTACATTTTTACCTTCTTTAAGTTTTTGCTTGTTTTCATCATTAGCATCTACTTTAGAAACAAACGTGTCTGTACAAATAGTCACATAATCTATTCCAATAAATGAACCCAAAGCTAATGCACTACCATGAGCAATTTGCTTCATTGGTGCTTCCATTAAGTCCGGTGGTATTTGTACATTCATTAAAGGAATGTCTATTTCTTTAGAATAAAAAGTAACAGACGAAGGCATACTTACACCATGTTCATCCATATGCTTTTTATACCCAAGATTTTCATCTCGTGCAAATTCTACTGCTTTTTGTATTGTCATCTTCATGATAACCAATCTCCATTGTCTTTAATTCGTAAACCTTGTACTTCCTTAGATTTCATAAAGTAGGCATAAACTGGCTTATCAAAGCCTTCCAACTCAATGTCATCTTTAATGTATAAAGTAGGTACGCCCTCAATAGCGTCTAGTCTTCGTTCTAAGTCGCTATCAATTTCGTAAACCTCTCCAACAATACTTGTATTACCATTCTTAGTAATACATGGGAATGCTCCAAGATTATACATATTGTATTTTGGTTTTGATTTATACACGCCTAAATCATCAAGTGCAACAGACATCACACCCGATAAACCTTTGCCTTTACGCAAAGAGCCGTATACAAAAACATATTTACTATCTGTCATTATTCTTCCTCCGAATAATAAAATTCAACTGTTGTTTTGTACATAGGATAACTTCCATTTAAGACTTCATCTTTAGTTACAATACTGCTTACACCCATAAGTTTTAAATCACTTATGACTTTAGATAGTTCTTCTCTTTTTGAATAGTCAATCATGATTATTCTTCCTCCAATATTGAAAAGAAACCAATCTCTATATAGTCTCCGTCAATTTTCCTTACGTTTAAGTGTACAGGGCAAGTATCTAGCCACTTATAGAAAGTATCTACATCAGTAACTAAATCGTATCTTGTTCGATTACTCATATAATTTGCTTCCTATCTTCGCCTATTGATTCCATGTAGTCAACAGTTTCAGCATTTGGATAAACATCTACTTCATCAACAGGTACATTGACAAAACTACACATTTCATTAATTTCACTAAAATATTTTTTGTTCAAATATTTTATAGCTTCTTTGTAACTGTTTGCATTAACGCCAACATCAAATTGAATAGAAAATGTATATTTATGCATTATTCTTCTTCCTTATAAGCTAAAGTCCACATATCAGCAGACCATTGTTCGTCTTTAAGTAAATTATCTGCAATTTCTAGTGCAGTTAATTTATCAACATCAATATTGAAATAAAGTGTTATACCTAACTCATTTAATTGTTGTTTAGGATTATCACTTTGGTCATATTCCCAAACATCCCAATCT
>Ga0255751_10002393_pt1 | contig 17522 bp, 23 predicted proteins | sample 071ome_20_FD_179951 | JGI IMG/M metagenome (GOLD analysis project Ga0255751, IMG submission 179951) | Coastal salt marsh microbial communities from the Groves Creek Marsh, Skidaway Island, Georgia - 071412BT metaG (version 2) | ecosystem: Environmental > Aquatic > Marine > Intertidal zone >...
ATAAGTTCTCCATCATTTGTTTGTCTACCAACATATAAAGCAGTATTGCCAGCTCTGTAATGTATTGCTGCACCTGCTCCTGAAAAATAATGTCCTGTATCGGTAGAGCTACCAACATCAATATCCGCAGTAGTGCCAATTAAAACGTCGCCATCACTATCAATCCTCATGGCTTCTGAGCCACTTGTAAAGAACTGTTGTGTTCCATAATTAAGAAGCAAAGAATCACTTAGACTAGCACTATTCTCTTGTGCTAATTGGAATTTAAGCCTACCTTGACCACCTACTCCTGCATACTGAGCATCTATTAATGCCCTAACACCAGCAGCATTTGTTGAAGCATCTTGTCCTTCAAATTCTATCTTACCTATTGTTTGCCCTGCTGTTGCTGTTGTATCGGTATTTTCTATTCTGATTGCTGGGTCGGCTGCTGCTGAAATATGCAATAGTTGGTCTGGACTACTTGTACCGATACCTACATCTTTAGCTAAATGTATTTTACCAACTGCAGATGAAGTGGTTATTTCAAAAACTCCACCAGAGCTAACCATACCCATTAATTGTGAAGTAGCTCCTGATGCACCTATTCTTGCATCTCCTGCAACATGAAGTAATGCTGTAGGACTACTTGTACCGATACCTACGTTACCTGATGAGTCGATACGCATTTTTTCTGTACTACTTGGAGAAAATGCAAATTCACTACTACCAGTTACACTTTTAAATTCTGTTACATTAGCACTTGAAGTTCCATCACCATAAGTTATTAAATTAAAGCTATTGCCTTGTGCATCCATAGTAAGGACTGCGGCTGCAGATGCACCACTATCTTCATTTTGTATTATTACTGTATTGCCTGAAGAATCTTGGTCTTTTCTAACGTGCAAACTTGTAGAAGGGCTTGTAGTGCCGATACCAACATCTTGTGAGCTATCTATATACATAGCTGTTGTTGAGTCTGCTAATGTGTTTGTTGTGCCACCTGTTGAGAACTGTAATGCTCCACCATCTTTGGTTCTTATTTCTGCTGCACCATCGTCATCACTTATTGTTATAAAGGTGTCGGTATCATTTGAATATAAAAATAGTGCTGAATTTTGTCCGCCACCATCAACATGAACAGAAGAAGCATTTGGACTTGTAGTACCAATTCCAATTCTATTGTTAGTAGAATCAACATAAAAAGTATCTGTATCGACTGTTAAGTCACCTGAAACTGTTAGGCTTGATAGTGTGCCGACTGAGGTTATGTTGGTTTGGGCTGCGTCTGTAACTTTAAGGTTAGCAAAAGCATCTACAACTGCTGCTCCAGCTCCAGCTCCGTCTGTATATATGACTTTAACATCACCATTTGGAATCGTTACGTTGGCTCCTGAACCTTGTGATATTGCTATTGACTGAGAACCGCTAGTTGCGTTTTCAATCATAAATATTTTAGAAACCGTATTAGGTGCTATTGTTAGTGTTCTGGTTGCAGTTAAAGATACGCCAGATGTTACTTTGACGTAAATGCTTCTATATGGGTCGGTTGAGCCGTCTGCTATTGTTTCTGTTTTATCGGCATCCGTATCAAAGGTTGCAACAGTAGAATAGCTAAAAGCTTCGGCAATAAGCTCTAGGTTTGTGTTGGTACTGGTTCCCCAAGTTCCTGACTCATCACCAGTTGCTATTTCTTTTAATCTTAAATCATTTGTATATTCGGCCATTTATAATCCTCTTTTGTTCTTTTATATATAACCCATTATGCGACTTCTTTCCAGTTCGGGGTTTGACTATCATCTATATTACTATAATTAGACGTTTGTGTCGTTGTAATATCATTATAGTTAGGAGTTTGGTCAGTATCAATAAGTCCATAGACTAAAACTTTACCAACTGCAGCAGTAACTGCTAAACCAGTTAGGTTGACAATAGCCTCTCCATCTACCTCAGCATTACCTAAAGCGGTATTTGCTTGAACACCATTAATGGTAAATTTAAATTCAGTTGTAACAGCAACAGTGCCTAAAGCTGTTGTTGCCTCCTGACCAGTTAAAACTGCATTAGCTGCACCAGACACAGAGATAGTTCCCAATGCAGAGGTTGCAATTCTGCCATTAACAGGAACATTTGCTTCACCGTTGACCGATACAGTCACACCACCTAAGGTAGACTGTAAGCCTCCTAAAGATACATTGGCAAAGGTAGTGACTGCAGCATCACCTAAAGCAGTAGTAGCTTCTTGACCATTAGGTGATACATTGGCTTGTCCTGAAACGTTTATTGTGCCTAAGGCGGAAGTTGCTTCCTGACCTGTAAGTGTTGTGTTAGCAACACCACTTATACTTGGCGTGCCAACTGCCGATGTGGCTTCTTGACCTGTTGGGGTAACGTTGGCTTGACCTGTTATAGATACATTGCCAAGAGTTGCTGCTAAAGGAAAACCATTAGGTGAAGCATTTGCAGCTCCTGTAACAGTGGTTGTACCTAATTGGGTTGTAGCTTCAAGACCTGTAACATTGACTATGACATCAAATTGAGCAGGTTCGCCCCAAGGACCTTCGCCCCAACCAGCTCTGCCCCAACCTACTGCCATGGGTTACTCCCTAGGCAATACGAATTATGGCTGCACCAGATGAAGCTGTTGGGAAAGCAATGGTAAAGTTACCAGCACTTGATGATTTGTTTGAACCAAAATCTATTGCTGCTACTGTATTATTTGCTGCAGCTGAATCGTTATAAATCAAACAGCCACGAGCTGTAATAGTTTCAGAAGCAAATGTTAAATCAGAAAAATCAACAAAACCAACATTAGAAGACACGGTTGGTGTACTAGCTGAAACAGTAAGTGCTCCACCACCAGCTGAATAAGTGTTTGTGCCTGATGCCTCATTAGCTGTGATATAAGATGCTGTTGAAGCATTTAGTGTAGCTCCTGATGTATATAGTGCTAATTTAAACGTATTACCACCTGAGGTAGCAAACGTATGTACGCCTTTAAGTAAGTCTCTCTTAAAAGCATCTGTGATTGTTGATGTTATTGCCATTAAAGTCTCCTAATTAAATCTGCTTCTTCTAGTTTACCTGCTTTTTCTAGTCTCTTGCAAATAGTTTGTCTATCTGCCTTGATAGCTTCTATCATATAGAAATGCACAGTTTTTTCAATAGCTTCTTTAAAAGCTTTTGATTGTTCTGCAAAAGGTGAACTATCCGATATTGATATTATTTTGCTCATGCATTTATCAACAAAATACTCAGGCTTATGTCCACCTTCATCAGAAGTATAAACCTTAACACTACCTAATTGAAATTTTTTGGTTGGTAACATTAATATTCCTTAGGTTCTGGTGGTTGTGGGACATCATCATGTCTGCCTCTTAAATAGCTTTGTACCACTGGTTTTTCGGTGGGCAAGCTAGACCTTTTTGCTACTTCAAATCTTTCACCATCGGATAAGATAACCAATGGGTCATCTAGTCGATGATAACCGTAGAGTTTTTCTTCGGCAGGCACATCGCTATCCATTAATGAGCAATCAGCAGAAATATCTACCTTAATACCTTTTTCTAAACATTTAGCAATCCAGAACTCAACACAAGCACGGCCAGCTTCGGCAAAGTTAATATTGCCTCTGTATGTGTAATCGCAACCAAAGAAACTAATTTGTTTGGCATTGCCGACATAAGCGTAAGCTACAGCATAAGCAACTGTGTTATTAAAGTAATGACATACCGTTTTTGATATAACTTCTTTTAAAGGATAGAGTTGTAAATTTTTTACTCTCTTATCTTCTTCGCAAGTAATTATTGGACAATCATCCCAACAACCATCCATTAGAATTCTAGTCATAGCTTTGGCTTGATTGCCAGTAACGTCAGAATCTAAAAATCTTGATGGTGGGTCTAACATAAATAGACGGTCACATTTATAAGCAGCTGCTGCGGCATTAATGCACCAAGTTTCGTGGTATTGAATTCCATGCTGTAAAGCCATGGCATAGTATTTTTGCGTGTGACCTAAACCAATAATCGCAATGGATTTACCAGTTAAGTCGGGGACTACGTTGTTTGTGTTCTGAGCCTGTCGTAACGATACTCGTCCTTTGTTCCCCTTGCTTCGGCTTCGTTCTTTAGTCTTGATAGTTCCTCCAAATATCTATCGTTATATAACTTCAATAAATCCGGTTCACCTTTTAGAAACGTATATGCTTCAAAAAGCGAGCCGTACAGTAAAGCGTTTCTTGCATTATTTGAAAGCCAAGTGCCACCTGTTGCTGATGTTAAGCTTTGAGGCTTATAAAAATAATGTAATTCCACATTATAATCACTGTCTGGTACGGGAGCAACTGTTATAGTTGAATCATTTTCAGAGCTTTGATAACCTGCATCAAAATCCGCATAATATTTTGGCAAGCCACGCAATGTTGCATCTGTAGTATCTTCAATATAATCATTGATAAAAGTAGGATGCTTTTTTTGTAAAAATTTATAATCACCGTTGGAATCTATTACTGCCAAAGAGAATGTCAAAATGTAATCAGAAGGAGCCGAAAGAAATCGGTTTCCTGTTGTTAAATTACCTGTTACGTTTTTTCTAAAGACGTTGAGTTGAACTTCTCTAAGGATTCTGTCTTCAGCACTTATAATAATATCATCAAGAGTGTTTGTGAAGGTTGTTTCGGTAGATTCACAAAAGTTTTGTATTAAAGTTTTAAGTTCTGCTAATGTCATTCTGTTGTTACTGTAATTGTTCCTAGGCTTGATTGTACCTCATATCCATAAAATGAAAAACCAATATCATCAAGGTTTGTAAATACACGACCTAGATTGGCTTCTTTGTCGGTATCTGGTCTTGGCTCATAAAGTGCTACTGGGTCGGCACCAACGTCATTAAGTTCAAGTTGTGGATGTTTTGGTTCATAGCATTCATAACAAACTTTAAAACCTGTCCACTCTTTTTGTAATTCGTGTAAATGATATTTGAAACCGCAACGGTCACATAATCCTTTAGCGTACTTGCCAGCCGCATATGCCATTATGGACTCCTTTGTCTTCTGGTATCAGGACGGATACGGAAGCTATTTCTTGGTTCGTCTTGGTCTGCTGCTCTTTGGAACTCCTCTTCATAGATTGCTTTTAAAAACTGCATTCTTTCTGGAGCTCTTTTTTGTGCTATGTAATATGCTAATCCAGCAGCCAAACAAGGATAAAATCTAAATGGTAATTGCAGCGTATCTCTATTGGAATCAACATCATCCATACGCATTAATCTGTTAACTACCAATTTATCTGTTGAATCGTCTGGTGTTGGATAGACATAAATTTTTGGTGTTATTTGTTTGTCAACGAAATATTGCGATGGCCTAGCTTGTTCTGACTTATTAGGAATATGTAAATATTCAGCACGACCTATACGACTTATTTGTATGTCTGTGTTGGTTGAGTTATTAACTTCTCTAACAACAACGTCTAATACATCAATTACTGCTGTAGGATTGGTACTGTCTAAATCATAGGATGCAGTGCCTGCGACCAAATCTATGGTGGTTTGGCTTACTGTCCATTGGTTAAGACCTCTATTGGCCCATTCAGCTAATAATAAATTTAAAGAACGTCTAGCGGAATCAAGGTCGTAGCCAGTCCTGAGCTCAAGACCACAACGCTCAAATGCTTCTTCTATATAATCAGTTACTTCTAATTCGAAGTTTTTGCTGCCCGATACTGCCATTTATTATTTACGTTTTTTTGCTGAACCGCCTTTCTTAAGCTTCAGCATACCGCCGCCACGTTTTTTGTTGCTTCTCATTTTGCCACGACTTTTCATAATTTGCTCCTATCTGTATTTAGTTTGCTTTCTGCGGCCAGCCATCACAGCACCGCAACCTTTATGATACTTTTTCTTTTCGCCATTTACTATACCACCAGTTTTCATGTAACCCATTTTGTTACGCACTTTCTTTGGTAGCTTGGCTAGACCTTTGTTTTTCTTTGGGACTGGTTTTAAACTCACTTCTTTTTTCCTCCTCTTAATAAATCTTTATCGGCTTTTCTAGCTCCTCCTTTTCCTGTAGCAAAACTTCTTACTCTGCCACAACCCCAAGATTGTGGTGTTTGGCCGGGTCTTGACCCAGATGAATAATATGCACCCATGCCTCGTTTGTACACCTTCATTAATGTTGAAGTTGATTTACCAGAACTCTTGGCATACTTTTTAACACAAGCTGGTGTCTTGGATGCAGAGCCACCTTTTTTGTATTTATCTTTGGCTCTTTCTTTGGCAATCTTATCCATTTCTGCACCAGATAATTTGCCTGCTTTGTATTTAGCAGATATTTTTTTTATTTCTGCTCGTCTTTTTTTTGCTTTAGAAGCTGAAAGACCTGCTGTGTATTTTTTTGGTACACCGCCTGTTTTGGGTACTTTTTTAAATTTTCTAGTCATGGTCCAAATCTATATCAATTGCATCTTGTATTGAATCCATCATTTCTTTAGGAATAGCAATATCTACGTCTTGCAATAAAGCTTGAACGGTTGGGTTCAAGTCTTCAATTTGCATATCTAATACTGCTTCAAATATATCTCGATATTGTTCTCTAGGCAGCCAATTTGTGCCTCTTTGGCTTCTTTTTTTGCAATCAAAACGCCAAGCTTCATCTAATTGTTTTTCTGTATATAAAAGCATATTACCATTTTTTACAAGACCAATATCTTGCTGTGAATTTATCTTTGGCTGTAGCACACTTATGTCTAGCCCTAAATGATTTTCTTCTAGCTGGTTGGTCTTTTTTAATTGTCATATTGGCATCGCCAAAACGTATTAATTTTACTTCATTGCCTTTTTTTGCTAATACAGCAAATTTCTTACCACCTTGTCTGTCTCTTTTTGGTTTGTTGTAACCAGAAAAAGTTTCACCACGATATTTTAATTTACCGCTTGGTGTTCTTTTAACATTTTTTGTTGTTGCCATTAAGAACCATCTCCTGCATTTCGTATTAAAACAATATCTAAAGCAGCAGAAACGGTAACTGTTCCTCCTGCCGAGTCTGCTTGAGCTCTAATTTCTATATCTGTTTTTTCAGTAAATTTTAAAGCATAAGGGTATGGAATTGTGCTATATCCTTCGCTTGATAAAACTCTGTCTTTTACATTAAAAACTCCGCCAAAAGGTCTGGCTACTAAACTTAAAATTGCGAATTTACCTGCCGAAGAAGATGCCGATACATCTTTTTGAGTAATATAACCAGTATAGCCTCTGGGTATGGTATAGGTCATCATTAGAGTTTGATTGTCGCCTATACCTACTGTAGCGTATTTGTTGGTAGGCACTCCACCTGAAGGTGTTGCTTCTGTTCCCACATATAAAACACCAGCATTACCACCGCCAGTCCCAGCAGTATTAACTATAATTCTATTAACTCTAAACCAAGTGCTGCCATTTAATTCAACACCTGTTTGACCATCTAAACTTACAGTTTCTGTTTTTTCATCAAAATTATTATCTAAACCAGATACTGTTACAGTTCTTGCACCAGTACCTGCTGCTGTATCATTAGCAGAAGAGCTAGATATATAAAGAGTTGAAGCTGAACTTAAATATGAATATAAACCACCTTGAAGCCATACGGTTGCTAAAGTGGTATCTACAGCAGAATTAAAACCAAATTTGTGTACGGGTTCGTGATAAGAAATCTGACCCCTTGAGACTTGAAGCTCAAAGGGTTCAGAAGTTCCTACTCGTGAAATCGAGGAGATTTCAGCACGATTAGCCATACTTCTTCACTAATTCAAGAATTACCGTATAAGTATCTCCTGAACTAGCTCCAATAGTAGAAAAGTCTATGTCTCCAGTTTTTCCTGAACCTGCATTATTAGGAATACCCGTAAAGCTAGAATAGTCGTGATAACCATTTGAATCTGGTGATAAACCAATGGCTAAAACATTGGCTGTGGCATCAAATTCAAGCTCTACGCCCATACCTACGCATTGCCACCAAATTCTATTGATGGCAACACTTGAACAAGCTTGTCCTTTAACATCTGCTGCTAAAGCTGAAACGTCAACTTTCTTAACGGCACTTTCTCCTGTTCCATCACTAATATTGGTAAATTTCAAAACAGCAAGTCTTTCACCGTCTTGAATGGTTTGTGATGTTACTACGTCTGCCATTTATCCTCCTATTACTGGTCAGCAAATGCTGGAGCTGTTGCTCCTGTTACGGAACCCCATACATACCAGTTAGTGCTATCTTTAGCTACTACATTAATTACTGCAGAACCGGGAACGTTTACTTGTAATTTACTGTTTGAGTTGCCATCTGAAAAAACTACAGAAGCTGCTCCATCATCGGTATCATTAAAAGCTACGTTACCAATAAAATAATTGGTATCTGAACCTGAGTCTATAATAAAATCAGTTGCATCTGCAGCTAAACCACCATAAACAAATTGAAAGCTTGAACCAGCTACTGGGCTAGGCAATGAATAAGTATTGTCTTGACCACCATCTGGTACGATTAATACACGACCACTGTGAACAGCGTTTGTTAAAGATACATTACCATCGGCTAATGCTACTGGAGCCTCACCATATGTAATAATTTCAGTTACAGCACCAGTTGAGCTGTTTTTACTAACGGATTTAAAACCATTTTCGGACCTTACTGGACCTGAAAAAGTTGAGTTTGCCATATTTGCCTCCTTAATACTGTCGTCTTGGCTTGTCTGCTAGGTCAGTCGACAGAGGGTTGATTAATACCTAGAAATTTAAGTATAACTGAAAAAAAGAGAGGCATAAAGCCTCTCCGCACTATTTGATTTTAATAGCTTTTGGTTTTTTATCTTCTGGAATCACTTTTTCCAAATCAATAATTAGTAAACCATTTTCCAATTTAGCCCCTTTAACTTCAATGTATTCAGCTAAAGTGAACTGCAATCTAAAGTCTCTTTCAGCAATACCACGATGCATATATTCCTTATCGGAAACTTTGCTCTCATGGGAAATGTTTAGAGTGCCTTCGACCAATTCAATATTTATGTCGTCTTTTGACAGGCCTGCTACAGCCAATTCGACATAAATCTTATCGCCATCTTTGCGAATATTATACGGGGGGTAACTAGGTTGAGACTCTTTAGAAAGTCTTTCTAGTCGGTCAAATAGTTTTTCAAAACCTAACACCTGACGTGTTAGTAACGGATTTAAATTATACATAAGTCCTCCTTAAAGCAACTTACAAGTTAGTGTTGACCTCACCTGAGCATCAACAATTTAATTATAGGGATTTTTTAATAAAAAAAAAGGGAGACCGAAGTCTCCCTCAAAACAAACAAAAGATGTTTTATGCTGCACCCGGAGAACCGAATACACATCTTGGGTCAGAAACCCCAAATGAATATCTTTCTCTAGCTTTAAATCTAACGTTTCCAGTATCGAAATCGCCTTCCATTGAAGTTTGGAGAGGTGTTCTTTCGAAGTATTTGAAACCGTTTGGTGCATCAGTCTTAATGAAGAAAGCATCAGGGTCTGTTAGGAAGTGGTTAATTACATAACCATCAGGTAACATTCCTGAACTTCTGATAGCGTTAATATCGTTATCAGATGTGCTAACTCTTAATTCTGATTTCATCAATCTTTCAGCAACAAACTGAAGTTCTGGTGGAACAATCAATTTGCTACCTTGGATAGCTAATACCAAACCTCTTTCATCTTCATACTGAGAAATATCAATTAAAGCGTTTTCTAAAGATGTTTCATTTAAATCAGCAGGTGTTGAAGGTTCATTTCTAAAAGAACCGCCAAATGCTAATGGGTGGTCTGTAGCACAAAGCTCTTTTCCATCACCATAAGTAACACTTGAACTAAACGCATTGTTTAGTACAGATGCTGACTTAATTTGTTTTGTATGAGCCATAGACCTTGCTAATGCTTTGGTGTATCTAGCACCTAATCTATCATACAAGTTATCTTCAACAGCTTCTTCAGTTAAAGCAAACGCTAAAGCTATGGTTTCGTGGTTGTATCTTGATGTATATGCTTCTGCAGCATTATCAAATGATACCCCAGCACCCTCTGATTTCACAGGGGCATTACCAAAGCCTGTTAACATTACTTCTTCTTCAAAAGCTCTATCGGATGACTCTTGCTCATAGATTTCTTCGTGTTCTTTTTCGTACCTGTTGTACTCAAGACCGAAGAGAGCATTCAAACCGGGTTCTAGCTCTTTTACTAATTGACTTCTTGAAATAGCCATTTAATTATCCTCCTTATACGCCGGCAGAGCCGTCATTGTAGAATGATTGGTTTAGAGAAACAATCACCTTAGTGTTTACTGCACCTTTTTCATTTTCTGGGTCTTGTGAAAATCTTACGACTTTAAACTGACCAAGAGCTGATGTACCAGCAGAATCAACTTCTGCTTTGGAAATACCTATTGAGGTATCACCTGAGGTATAAGCAATAACAACCGTATTACCAACATTGGTTTGACCCAATGCTGATGATGATTGAACTTCATACAAAGCACTTTTGTCATCTATGACAGAAGCCACAATGTCACTCGCCACGTTGGACGATGACTTTAATTTCGAATAAGTGGGTTTTCCTGAGACGGCATCTGTAAAGAAACATCCGTTGAAAATACCTAAAACTTTGTCGCTTGAGGCAGTTGCAACGTCAATTTTTCCAGAGCTTAACATCTTAACAGGGTCGCCCATAAATATATTATTACTATTGTCAGATGCTACAGCATATTCGGATTGACCGTGATTCTGTACGCCTGACCCTAGTGACCCAACAAGTCTAAAACCTGATGGATTATCTGAGTTTGCCATTTAAGTCTCCTATAAATCAAACAATTAATCTTTAGATGGTCTACCACCGAAGGAAACTCTCGATTGCCTTTCGGGTTTCGAGATTGGCATACTTGGATGTGCTTCTTTCATTAGATTATTGTCAACCGCTTCCATCTGTAATTCAGTTTTATTCTGATAATACTTATTTCTTTGGCTGATTAAATCTTCATCTATTTTACAAAGCATTAATCCACCGACACCAATGTATCCTGAGTGTTTTCCATCCTCCATTATCGGCATCTCAAAATTTGGAACTTCTTCTGGTCGCACAAGCTCCCAGCCTTCCCTAAATTTCATTGAGACGTTTTTCCTATCTTCATTGCCTAGATATTCAGCTCTTATCCATCTGTACTTAATGCCATCTGGAGGAGTTGGTGTATCCAACGATGATGCAGGAGCCCAAACTTTTTTCCTAGCTTTGGTATCTCTAGTTTCCGCAGAACGTGGTGTTCTGTTGCTGACGAATCTTCCATTGTTATCTCTTTCAGCCATTTTTTTACCTCTTAACAAATTTTGCGTACTCTTCAAGCGGTACGTTTAACTTTTTTGCCATTGCTACCTCGGAAGGTGACAATCGCACTTCTTTACCTTTAGCCCCAGTTGAAATTCTACTAGCACCTGCAACAGTCTGGGATGCCCGTTGCTTAGTGAACTTTTGAGGGAAATTTTCTTTCAACCTCTTGTCTATTTCAGTGTAATATTCATCGGATTTTGGGTCAAATCCTTCATTCACCAAATCTTCATGTATGGCTTTGGCTCCGTTGGTCATTACTCTGTCTTCACCAAACCATTTGTTCTTCTCAGCCCATTGTAAAGCCTTTTCATCAGGCTGTACAGTTCTTGGCTGTTGGTAGTTTTGTGGAATTGGTTGATTGCTTGGTGCTGCAGCTGGTGCTGCGGCTGCTGATTCGGCTTGTTGTTTAGCCAATCTTAACCTTTCTTTTTCAATAGACAGTTGTGAAATTAAACTTTGAGCCTCAACCATTTTATCAACATCGCCTGATTCATGGGCTGACTTATACAAAGTCTTAGCATCGTTAAATTGCGATGTAATTCTAGCTTCGTATTCTTTTTGATAGCCTGTATCTAAACTGTTGTATTTATTTTTAAGGTCATCGTTTTCTTTCTTAAGTTGTTGGGCGTAGTTATAAGCAGATACTCTTGCTCTTTCTTCTTCACGCCATTTCCTTGTCAATTCATTTATTCTTTTTTGAACGCCTGAATCGTGTTTCTGTAATCGGTCTTCATCAGAATCATCGCTAGAATCATCTGCTTCTAATTGCTCTTCTTGTTGCTCTTCAACTTGTTCTTCTTCAACAACAACAGCTTTTGCTTCTTCACTCATTTTTTCTCCTATAAAGTTTTAATGTCGTCTGGATGTCCGATGGTTCCAATAACATCGTCATCATTAATTATTCTGCATTCGGCATCGTCTTCAAGCCTAAATCTTAGTCCGGAATATCGACCAAATATAATCCAGTCGCCTTCCTTACACCAAGGTTTATCAAACTTGTCGTCTTTATATGCAAGAGGTCCAACTTTCAAGACATATCCTGTCACAGTTGCTGCACCTTCTCTATCTATGGTTTCCTTTACCAATTGAATGCCACCTTCGGTCTGGCCTTTGCCACGATAAGGCAATATTAATAGCCGCCATCCAGATGGATTTGGTAAACGTTCTATAAGGGATTTATCGAGTTTGCTCGGGTCTAATACTAAATCACTAGAATCGACATAAGCATCGTCAATTTTCGAAGTCGTCTTCGTATCGCTCATCATTTCTCCTAAGCAGGTCTTTTATAAAGCGTTCTATAGAAGAAAGACCTGTATTTTCTCCTACTAAGAACTGATAATGAGCCATATCTTTAATGCCTCCCGACATTAGGGTTTCAGAGATGCTTGTTCTTGCTTCTCTAATCTCTTTCAAAACTTTCTTTGCGATGTATAAACCATCCATTACAGGCAATCATATATGATGATTTAAAGTAATGTCAAGTTTGCTTAAATTATTTATCTTTTAAAGAATTGTCCTAAGCCCGCAGCTGCTCCTTGTAAGCCAGATAAAGTTGGAAACTGTTGGTTTAGTTGGGCTCTGATTTGAGCTTTAAGTATTTCCTCTTGCTCGGGAGTTAATTGCACATCGTACAATGGTTCTTGAGGGGCAGGTGCCGTGGCAGGAGTGGCTCCCATTGGCCCCATAGCTCCGCCCATTGGACCCATGTCTCCCGGTCCTTTTGGTTCTGTAGGGCCCGGTTGTGCTGGCATAGGTGGCATTATTGATGTATCAAATGGGTCTGGCAATTGTTTTTCAGGAGGCCCATAAGGTGGATATGTTGGTGATGGTGTTGGTTCTGGTATAGGTGGCAACGGCGGCAGTGTAGGTGCCGGTGTAGGTTCTGGTGGCAAAGTTGGCTCAGGAGTTGGCTCTGGAGTTGGTTCCGGTGTTGGTTCCGGAGTTGGCGGTGGTGGTGGCATTGGAGGAAGTTTGTTGTGTGAAACAACGCCATCAACTAAATAAGTATGAGTAGAGTTTGTAGTAAAGTTATAAACTTTTAACAAATCTTCTGATTCATCTAACTTTCTAATTATTTCAACGCCATCGTCTGTGATTAGCTTATCACCAACTTCTAATTTACCAATCTCAATGTCGTAGTCTTTGTATCCTTGTTGTGATAGCTCTGGATTGTTGGACTTCCACCCATCTTTTGTTAAAAATGCGTGGGCTTCGGTAGCAGTAATTCTATCGTTAATGGTCCATAATTTTCTTTGTGCTTTTGGAATATCATGCACATAACAGACTTCATCTTCTTGATTATCTTGTGCTTTAACCTTGTCGCCAACTTTGATGTTTTCAATATTTTTCTGACTGCCATCGGCCATATCAACTTTGGTACCAGCCACAAAACACATAGGTGGTGGAGTTACCTCAGGTGGTTGAGGTGGTGCTGTAGGAAACGGGGTAGGCTCTGGCGTAGGTGCTGGAGTTGGAGCAGGTGTAGGAGCTGGTGTTGGGGCTGGTGTTGGTTCCGGAGTAGGTTCAGGAGTTGGCATAGGTTGCCCATAGTTAAAGTAGTAATCGTAATCTTCGGGACTCATTTCATAACGATTGCCTGCAAAATCAAAATATACTCCGCCAAAATCTCTAGCTATACGTAGCCTGTCTGCTAAATCTAAATCTGCATAAGTTACACCCTCTGGCATATAAAAACCCTCTGGTTCAGGTGTAGGACCCGGTGTGGGAGAAGGTGTAGGTGCAGGGGTTGGCTCAGGAGCAGTAGTTGGCTCTGGAGTAGGTTCAATGTATGGTGGTGGAGTTGGAGCTTGTGTAGGCTCAGGTGTTGGCATAGGCTCTGGCGGGTCTGTTATAGGCGGCATTGTTGGTGCTGGTGTTGGTACTGGAGGAGGAGTTGGGTCTGGTGTTTGTTGCCCATAAAATTGTGTTGGGTCAACAGTGAATGTTGGTGCAAAAAATTGCCCGATTCCTGCTATATCTCCAACCTGCCCATAGCCTCCCGGACCTGCTTGGTAACCAAAATAAGGTAAGCCTGTGCCGTATTGTTGTTCAGCATACAAACCAGAGCCTTCTATTGGCACCATTTCTCCAGTCATTGGATTGTACACTTCAGTTACTCCTTCGCCTGCTAAAGCTCTGTAGTAATCTTGATAAAACTTCTGCATTTCTGCAGCTCTTTGTTGTTGTTCTTCTGTTATCCCGCCAGCAAAGGAACCAACAAATGATTGTAAAAAGGCTTGTAAGTCTGAATCTACTGCCGTGCCTCCGCCTGAAGTGCCACCTGAAGTGCCACCGCCACCTTCTGTGCCGCCGCCGCCTTCGTTATTGCCAAAAGCCAATGAATTGATGTATTGTTCAACTGCTCCATAAGGTGCTCCTTGAGACACCATGTTTAAAATTGAATTTATTTGGTCATCGGTAAATTGCGGGTATAAATCTCTTAAATAAGAAGCAGTAAAAATACTGGTATCTGTTCCAGTATTGAAAGCAAGATATCTTTGGAAGACTCTATCAAGTTCTTCAGCAGAAGCACCTAATTCTGCCATACGCATAAGTTCTTCAGCTTGTTCAGCTGTTAAACCAGCATTAATGTAGCCTTCGTAGTTCATAGCTTAAAAAATACCTTTAAACTTAAATCCTCTTTCTGCTATACCTTTAGCTCGACTTACGCCACTGCCCATACCGGGTTCTGGTTTATCTGATACCTTAATTTTTTCGGATGAAGCATAAGGGACCATACCTTGACCTTTGATGTCAACGCCGTTTTTGAATTTTTTATTTTCCACATTTCCTCCTGTGTTTAATTTTTTTCTTCTTTGCATATCCAAAGCAATAGCAACGGCTTGTTTCTGAGGTTTACCCTCAGAGCGTAATAAAGATATTTTTTTAGACACTTTATCTTTAGCCATTATTTACCTCTTTGTATATCAAATAATTTAAATCGCTCTGCTTGGTCGAGCCTTTCTTGAGCAAGCCTAATCCTTTCAGCTTGGATTGCAGCATTCTGTTGTAGTCGCTGTTCAGCTAACTGGGCATCGTCCAGATTTTCTTGCTGGTCGATTTGTGCATCCAATTGGTCTTTCTGAGCTTTACGTTGAATGTCCTGTGCTCTTAATTCTAACTCTTGTTGCCTTAGTTGTACAAGTGGGTCAGGCTGTTGAGGTGGTTGTAATGATTGAGCAAACTGCCCCATCTGTTGAGCCAAGTTCATAGCCTTCATATTATCGTACTGTAAAGCAAATTCATCATCGGACAATCCTGCCAACTGTTGTTGTATTTCTGGGTTGGCTAGTTGAGCTTCTATTTCTAGTTCGGCTTTAAATACCATGTGCTCAAATATGTGGGCTTGTAACATTCCCATACCTTGTGGATTTTGTTGGACCAAAGGTGTGCTCATAAAAGCCATGTGTACTTGAATGTGAGCATCGTGATTTTGTTCTTTAAATGCTTTTGGTTCAATGCCTTTAATCATTAAGTTGGCATTTTCTGTTACTGGGTCGGTTGGGACTTGTTCTTCTGGTTGTTTTAAATAACGGTCTGGGTCCTCAACACCTAAAGAGGCATACATATCTCGATAAGCTTCGTAAATACCTTCTTGTGAATGGACGTTAGGGTTGCTATTGACCAATTGTAACCTTTCTTGTGCCAGCATAATACGTTGCGACATAGAAAAAATGTTAGGGTCTGAAACTGGAACGATGTCAACTCGGTCATCAAAGTCTGACTTTTTGACTGCTCTATCGGCACCAGCTACTTCGTATGGGTATATTTCTGGTAACTGTTCACCAAATATCTTGGCTAGTAATTTAAACTCAATTTTTTGAGCATAATGCATTCTTTTGTGTATGGCCGACATAACTTTGGTGCCTTTTTCCAATAAAGCTATGGTTGTCCCGACTGGCATGGCTTGGTTGGCATCGCCAACTTGCATATCGGCAATGGCCGCAAACCTTTTACCAGAATCAACCAACAATCCTAATAAGGAAAGTAAAGTCCCCGATGGCTCCTTGAATGGGAGTGGGATAAGGGAGTCTCTAAGAGAACCACCGGGAGCATCTACATCTCTAAATTCGCCGGGTTGCAATGGGGTGTCGTCGTCTCTGACTCTAACACCTCTAGCTTTAAACCCTGCAGGTAAATTGGCTAGTGTGCCTGCATCTATCAATTGTCTTAGTATTGAAGTTGATGCTTTGGACAAACCACCAATCATGTGCGTTAAACCAAAACCATAAAAACCTAAACCGGGTAGGAATTTATAATGCACAAAATAATTTATCTTTTTCTTTAATGGGTCATCTGGATTGAAATTTCTTCTAATGGATAAAACTTGGCCATTGTCTTTGCAAATGGTAACGATGTAAGGCAATTTAATACCAGTCGCACCATCTTCATTGGTGTCTTCAAAACCGGGAATGTCTAAATCGCAATGGCATTCTAAAAGTTCAACCATTTCATTTTGACCTCTCATGCCTGATAGTTCATCTATCTCTTCGTCTATGTCGGACTCTTGGCCATAACCGGGCATTAAAGGCACATCACGATAAAAACCAACCGACATTAATTTTTTAACTTCGTTCTCTGGCATCTTCACCAAATGAGTTACTCGTGGTGAGCTTAGTATGTCGGTAGCTCCATAAGGCACATATAAATCTTCGGAAGGCACAAACTTAGAAACTGCTCGTCCTAAGTTTTGGTCGTAATAGACTTTCTTAAAAGCTGACCCTGATAGAGGTAAGTAAAACAAGAGTTGGTCGAGCTCAGGGTCATACTCTTCCATCTTGACCATGATTTCATAATTCATGTAATCTTTGACTCTTTGGGCTTGCTTTTCTTTTTCAATGTCGTTGTCGCCGACTATTTGAGTTTTAACTGGGCCACTGGCTGGCAATAGTTCTTTGTAGGCTTGGGCTTGGAATTGTGTGACCGATTCAGACAATAGGGGGTGAATAACACCAGAAGCACCTTCAAATGGCTCACTTCTTTCGTCATCAAACTTCATGCCTAAGTATTTCAGGCCATCGGTATAGGTTTTTTCCCAATCTTGACGGGATTGACGGTCTTCTTCGAAATACTCTTCTATTTCTGAAGCAATAAGCATCAGTTCCATCTCATCAATGACTTCAGCCAGATTGCTTTCAAAAGATGTATCAAGTTCAGTAATTTCAGTCATGGCTCCGAATAT
>Ga0255751_10002395_pt1 | contig 17518 bp, 15 predicted proteins | sample 071ome_20_FD_179951 | JGI IMG/M metagenome (GOLD analysis project Ga0255751, IMG submission 179951) | Coastal salt marsh microbial communities from the Groves Creek Marsh, Skidaway Island, Georgia - 071412BT metaG (version 2) | ecosystem: Environmental > Aquatic > Marine > Intertidal zone >...
TAGACATTAACCTGGATATGCACCAGGCAACACCCATTGCAACGCCTCCGGTTAATACTGATTCGCCCCAGAAATGAGCTGGGTGAGATACCAGGTCGGCGATGACTACACTTGACCCAATCAATGCGGCTTTAATGTAATCCTCATCAGCTTTATCCTTTAGAACAACCATTCCGATAAAGATAATGATCGAGGCTAAGACTCCAGTCTTGCCAGCTGTAAGAAGATGCTTGGAGTTGAACATGGCGAGTATGTTGCCCTGGGCCATGACAGCACAACAACTAATGAATGCTGCTGCCCATCGTTTTGCTATAACTACTTTAGCTTCTTTCGCTTGCTCTACTATTTCAGATATTGAGAACATCATTTTCTCCTTTACATTCCGAGAAGTTTTTTAAGTCCTAATGTAATTGCCGAACCAATTAACCCAGCCACAAAGATAAGAGTATATATACCTCCCTTACTTTGATTGATGATCGCATTCACCTGGGCCATGTCCTTTCTGAGTAATGCTATTTCATTGGTCAGGTTCTTAACATCAGCCTGCAATGCGCCAAACTCTTTAGGGCTTATTGGTTGCTCGGCCATCTCTAGTTATCCGCAGGTTCAGGCGTGTTGCCCTCGGCAAGCCACTCAAGATATTCTTGGTAGTCTGTGTTGGCTGGATCAAATGGGATGAAAGCGTTGTCTGATAGACGTTGTACCAGATTATTTTCACCAAATAGATTATTAATTAGTTTATACATTTATAGTTCCGCCTCTGCTCTCCAATGAATTGAAACTCCTGCATAATTTGTGCTTCCGCTAGAGTAACCATAAATACTTTTATCAGAAGTAGCTGCAATTGAATAAGATTGAGAATTAGCTCCACCAACGGCATAAGTAAATCTATGGCAAACACCGCTATTTCCACCGATATCCCAAACAGTAATAGTTGGAAATGTTCTTAATTGAACTGGAAATAAAATCCACGGCCCAGCTAAATAGCCCGTAGTGCTTCCGTTTTGCCCTCCACCAAAGTGAGCTGCCCCAACAGATGTAGCTGTACCTACAGCAGTTCCAGTTGCATAGCTATGCTGGTAATACCTCTGACACAAAGCTAACTCAGTGCCATACGGTCTGCGCTCAAACTCAGTAGCTGTGCTGCCTACCTCTAGCTGGACTCCTGTGATGTAGAAGGTTGCTCCGTTGGTTCCGACTACGCTGGTTGCGCCAGTGGCTGAACGATAATCAGCAGAAGCCCACGCACCAGGAGTTCCTTCATAAGTTGATCCACTTCCAAGATTGAAAAATAAAATCATAGAACCGGCATTGCTTGCACCGACCCAAGTTCCAGATGTATCACCTGGAATTGTTACAGAAATGGAAGTCCAAGTGTTTGCGGAAGAAATGGTGTATGTAAATGGGTAAGAACGAGTGCTCCCATAATTCCGCAGACAAGCCCCAAAAGTACCAGTTAACGAAGAGTAAACTTTAAATGAAATGGTTACTGTTTTTGCGTTTGCCGTACCAAAGCCTAAATCCGCTACTGAATGCCCTTCAAAATTGTGAAGAATGTACATTTGATCGCCAGACGAACTTGAATACGCAGATGACGAAGTAATCCCAAGATAGTTAGTAAATCCTGCTGGCGGTGTAACCGAACCAGCATTTTGTTGTGCTGTAAATTTGCTTGCTGGGTTTGAAACAACTTGCCACCTATCGACTGTGTACGGATTGACACTAGCCGTAGACACACTCGCACCAGCATTTCTCTGGTCAATCTCCATAGCACCATTAATGATCCTGTTCTTGCCCATAGTGTTATAGGCAGTAGGCGTAGTACCATTGATCGTGGTTGTGTTTCCCGCGCTCGAATCTACAATCGCGTCTACTTTAAGTGTGCTCATGCTGACTCCAATGTAGCTACTCTAGCTTTTAGTGATTCAATTTCTGTAATTGCTTCCTTTAACGCAGCAGTTAATAGTGGTACTAATTTGCTCTGATCAATGCCCTGATACTCTGGATTTCCATCAGCGTCTACTGCATCTTTTATTCCTGTAATAGCTTCTGGAACAATATCTGAAACTTCGTGTGCTAAAAATCCATCAACTGTTTTGTCAGGATCTGCAATAAAATTAAAGCGTGAAGGCTTAAGTAACTTAACTCGATCTATACCATCTGTTACTTCTACTACGTTTTCTTTTAGACGGTAGTCGGATGATGTGTTGTAAGAAGTGTTTGTTGTTGAAATACTAACAGTTCCTACTTTAGTGCTATTGTAAAAAAACTCTAGTATTTCCCCGCCATTACTTCTTCTCACTAAAGCTAAAGGCGATCCGCCATTTCTTGTAAAAGAAGCATACTTAGCTCCACCAAACAGGCGTAACCCGTCCTCAGTATTACTATTTGTATTTGTCGTACCAACCAATACGTTACCAGAACTGTCGATGCGCATACGTTCTGGTGCGCCTGACCCAGTCCCAAAAAGCAATTGCCCACTCAATTGAGAAATCACCGCATTATTTGCAACACCATCAGTCAAATTGATAGTAGCGTCTGCACCACTACCGTTTGAAGAAACATTTAAAAGTGTGTTTGCTTTGAATGTTGTACTGGTCGCTGCGCTATCATAAATTTTAAGTTTATTAGAAGGACTACTAGTACCAATACCAACTCTGTTATTCGTGTTATCTACGAAAAGCGTTGTCCCATCGGTTACAACAACATCACCAGTCTCATCCGGTAACGTCAGAGTCCTATCGGTGCTCGTATTAGGCGCAGCAATCGTGAGCGTCCCGCTGCCGCTTGCGTTAGGCGTTAAAGCAATCTTAGACATCATTGCCCCCATACTTCTTAATATATTTTATAGCGTTGTTCATAATTTTATGAGATTCCTTCAAGTGTTCTAATGCCAAATTGCAAGTGGTACAAAGTAATCCTCTTATCTCTCCAGTCGCATGATTGTGATCTACGCATAAACTAGGTAACTGTTCTTTGCAAATCTCACAACATCCTTCTAATAACTTATATTTCTCTTTATATTCCTCGTAAGATATATCTATATTAGATTGCCGCCACTGGCTCGTCCTATATTTCCTTTTACCTCTATCCGTTAATCTATACTCAGCGTCTACCTTCCTTTGACAATCTCTACACCTGGGCCTAACTCCTATTGGTCTATCATGCCTCTTTTGAAACTCACTCTTAGGCTTCTCTATTTTGCATTTAGAGCAAACCTTACTGTCCATTAATCTCCGCTATTTTATGCTCAACTTTGCTCATGGATTCATCTCTTGGTTAGCTAACATCTGTTGATACGCTGCAACTACTTCTGGTGTATGTACCACTGCAGCAATAGCTTGCACTTCTGCGCTCTCATTAGATACATCATCTCCAGGATTTACAACGTGTCTATAAAAGGAGCGAGTAAGTTCTACACCATCCTCTTCAATAACAGTAGCAGTACGCACCTGAATCTGTTTGTACTGTCCTACTATTTCAATTTTATCTTCTTCTGTTCTTTTTACTATTGCCATTTTATTTTTTCCTTTGGTCTGCCCCTAGAATCCACTAGAGGTAAAAAGTTAATTTAATTTCTATGCAACGTAATATGTCACAAAAAATGCTGTGTATGTAAGAGTATTTGTGTTACCAGCAGAAGCTCCATATGGAGTAGCAGTGGTGCTGCTGGTGCCCAGTTGTATGCCCCAAGATGACCCACCACCATTGTAAATAAAAGTTCCTACGCTACCAGCACCCCATCCTTGTGTGTTGGTAAATGGTAAATTATAAATTCTTATACTGCTTCCAGAACTACCTGAATTACCGCCATCGCAATAACCCCAACAAGTAACTAGATTGCCTACTTTTACATACTTACCTAATTTAGTTGTCCATGTACTACTACTTGATTCATTTTTAATATCTGGAGTAAACGAGCCTGTTTCATAATCGTTAAGGGCATTGGCAGAAGCAGTGTCTCCGTTGAATGTAATACCACCAGAACTAAGAATACGCATACGTTCTGCGTTATTTGTCCAAAGAGTTAATGGTGTATTTGTAATTGTTCCAAATTGTGTCTGTGTATTTATAACGGTTAAACTTGTAGTTCTAGTGCCATTTACATTCATATCTAGCAAAGAACCAGAAGTATCGTCTATTGCCAAAGAAGCATATCCAGCAACATCACGAGGACTACTAGTACCAATACCAACGTTACCAGAGCTATCCCAGTTAGGATGACCTGTACTTAGATCACTAGGCGTTACTGCACCGTCTGGTAAGCCACCTACACTTACACCACTAATCGTTCCTGTTCCATCAATCGTAATAGCCATTTAAATCACCACCCATCTTGAGCCAGTTGGAATCGTCACCGTCACACCCGAGTTAATCGTGATCGGGCCAGTAGACATTGCGTTCTTGTTAGAACTTATTGTGTAGTTAGCGGTAACAGTTTGATCGTTCTCGTAGAACACACCATCCGATCCGCCACCACTTGCACCACCGCCAATCGATCCCCAGGCTGATCCGTTGTAGCCCTCAAAGCTAGTCAGGTCAGAGTTGAATCGAATGTAACCAGCGGAAGGTGATCCATCACGCTGTGCGGTTGTACCACTTGGTAATGCGCCGGAGCCGGTAGCCGCAGTCTTTGCGACAGTTGCAGTAATTGTTGCGTATCCCGCAGCTGAATGATCACCCCATCCATAAGCTGTATTCCAATTGCTAGAGTTATCAGTAATAACTGTATAGACCCCAGCCCCTGTCCTGGACATTAAGCCATTGACAGTAAAGTCTGAGTCCAGGATCGCTCCAGCTAAAGACGCATAAGCAGCTTGCCAGGAACTACCTGTATAAACCTTAACGTCAGTAGACCCAGTATTGAAGTAAAGGTCTCCTGATTGCAGCGATGATCCATCTTTTCTGAGAGTTGGATCTGTGAGGCTTGGACCATAATAGACATCAGCAAAATTCGTGACATCTGTTACGTTAGAAGCCACCGTCGATACATCGCTTGAAATTCCAGATACGGTAGATACTGCGCTTGCGATACCGGCCACAGTCGTTACTGCGCCAGAAACTGCGCCTACTGCATTTACATTGCTAATGTTGGCCGATACCACACCTATGTCTGTAGAATCAGCGGCCACTGCCGTTACATCGCTAGAAATACCGGCTACGGTCGTTACATTTGCCGAGATCGAACCTACTGCATTTACATTGCTAATGTTAGTAGAAACTACCCCGATATCCGTTGCGTCAGCAGCCACCGCAGTTACATCGCTTGCAATCCCAGATACTGCCGTTACATCGCTAGAAATTGCCCCGACTGCCGCCAACTCGCTAGAGAGTCCGGCTACAGTGCTGATATTGCTGGTGTTAGAAGCTACCGAAGTTACACTTGATGAAATGCCAGCAACTGTTGTGACATTAGAAGAGATCCCAGCCACAGTTTGTATTGCGTCTGTTGCATCGGTCCCGTCCTCGATGTCAGCCAAAGTAGCTATATCACCAGATATTGAGGCGAGTGTCGCAGCATCAGCAGTTCCTGGACCAGCCTCTGGAGCTCCTGTAGTAGCGTTAAATGCGAGATATCTGCCCTTCCTATCATCTACTGAGGGCAATGTCATATCGAGGCTTGTAGGGTCTGAAATGCTGCCTATCAAGGCCCTATCTACACGCTCCGATATTTGCTGATCAAATATGACCAGGCTGTCTAATTGTTCGTTTAGGGATGATGCGGTAAGGTCTCCAGCTGTAACAAAGTCTGTAGTCCTCTCGATATCCCTAGCGCCTATGATTGTGATCCTGTCAGACGCTGTTGGAGTAGTTGAAATATTACCGCCCAGGACAAGGGTTACAGACCCAGTTCCATTGGCGTTAATAGTTACAGTGTAATCAGTCGTAAGGGTCAGTTGAGTCGAGTTCAGATAGACGGTAATATCAGTCTGAGTCAGAATCTCGAACGTAAAGCTATACGGCCCCAGGCCAACACTTCCTGTAGCTACGGCTCTTCTGGTTACTGCATTTATGCTATAGTCTGCCATTTTCTCTCATAAGCTCCATTTCGCTTTTTTAACATGAAACCCGATAAAACTCCATTATCTTATTAGTCACCTGTTACGGCCTGGATGTCAGGTAATCTCTCTGGAGTTGTTTCTCCAGGTCTCCAAAAATACTCTTGATCATATTCTCTGGCTCTTTGCCTCTCCATTCTTCTGAATTTCCTGGGGGCGTCTGGGTTAGAGATTAATTGTAATTGATCTAGAACTAATCTATCGATAGCCAGTCGAAGGTACCAGGTTGAGGCCCCAGGCATATTCCTACCAGCAAAATCAACCAACTCAGGCCCAAACTTAGTTTCTTCTCCCTGGGCTAATTGCTGGATATTTCCGACACTCAAATCTCGTAGGTCATTAAGGAACCCAGCCCTGGGGCCAGAAATAGTCTCAGTCAATCCACCGCCAAATCTATTGGTATTGGCAAATAAGAAATCACCCATAATCCCCAGGCCACCACTGGCAAGTAAAGCCTGGCCCCAGAACCTTGAGTCCGTCATATCCCTGGGGTCTCTACCCTTTGTGATCTCTCTTATTTGTATAGAGAAAGCAGCCAGTAAGGTAGAAGTAATCAATAGATCAGCGGCAATGCTGGCTTTCCTGGCCTTACCCTTTTGGTATATAGCGGCCATAATATTGTTCTGGAAGAATGTAATAGGGAAACTCTTAAACATTGCAAATGATCTAGCGAGTTCTCCAATAACGGTCCCAGCCCTTGAGCTCCCAATAAGGGTAGTTCGACCTCTAACAGAAGCTACTGGGACTGCCAGGTTTGTCATGCCCTGGATCATCTCGAGGACTTTAAATGCGAGCTCCTGGTTTACTTCAGCTATCTCATCTGGACGCAAGAACTTAGAGCCTTTATGGTCATATTGCTTAAAGGTCTTCATCTGCCCCCACTCAGCCTCAGTAATGCCAAATTTCTCTAGGGTATCTTTGAATGGCTGATTTAACTTGGCGAATGGTAACTTTGCGCTATCTGCAATAAATCCCATAAACTCCATTCCGAATGCCCATCGACCAGCTTGGGTAAATGGAGAGAGCAATGAGATATTCATCGATACATTGGATATAGCCTCAGATACTCTGCCGCCTAATATTTCACCGGCATATCGAGCCTGTCCATAAGCAGCAGCTGACCAGTTCTCTGCAATCAGGCCCAATCTAATAGCCTGCTTCTTGGTCATCTTGTTAGCTACTAACATCCCTAAAGACTTTGACAGCGATGATCTTAGCAATGGCATACCAGCCATACGCTTTGTAATCCTTGTAAAGTTTGGATCGGTAGCGATTGCCAGGATCGAGGTTGATCCAAGATAAGCTGCTGTTAAAAAGTTCCCGAGGCCGGCAAAAGACCTGGCAATAAACTCATTAGCTGGAATGTGAGACTTACCAGTTAGGTAATCAAACATCTCATCGAATTGCTGAAACTTCCTGGGCAACTTAGATGACGCAACACTATTATTATTCTTTGCATCAATTTCTTTGGCCATCTTTGTGACCTGGGTCTTCATGAAGTTAATTGTCGAATTAGGGTTAGGCCCCAATATCTGCAACATGGCTATATCTTTTGACATACCCTCGATGTGGTTCATCATTACCGAGAATACATCTCCGCCACCAAACTGCTCGTTATACTTCATGAATGAGTCAGCATCTTTAAATACCAAGAAGCGATGATCCTGGCGTCTTCTAGCTAGAGATTTTCCCTGGCCTGCAACTGAAGTTTCCTTAACCTTCGAGAATCCATCAGTAGCTATAGTCTCCCAGATCTCAGACAAGACCTCATCAAACTCAACATCTGACATTGGCTTGCCGGTCTTAAAGCTGACCATCTTTTCTTTATCCAGGAGAGGCATGATAAATTCTTTCCAGGATTTGGCCCCAGCCTTACGAATAACATCATTATCATGAACCTGCGGCATACCCCAGTCTTTACGATTTGGAATATCTCCGCCAGCCTGGTTGAACTTTAGCCTCAGAAATTCAGCTGCCTTTTTCCAGGCCTGAGCTAATTCCTTGGCTGCTGCGTCTCCACTGTTTTCCCCAAATATTTCCCTGACCATTGCATTGGCCTTGGCCCTGGCTTGCTTGGTTGTTCGCCCCAGGACTTTAGACTTACGCAACTGCTCGATGACATCGCTCATCATTGCATGAGCCATACCTCTGATAACTGCTGCTCGACCAGCTACATTTGAGAATGGGGTTCCGCCCCTACCATCGCGTTCCATGTGAGCCACTAAAGCCTCGCCCATATTGCTGCCTTTATACCCCTTTATATTATTAAGGACCCTTTGTTGAGCCGCCCTTTGGAGTATAACTCTGCGCTTTTTCTGCTTAGCCTCATGCTCTAATACATCGAATGTATCCTTGCCGGCTTTAGCATCTGCATCGCCAGGACCCATTTTCATGTCCTTAGCATTAGCATCTTTAAATTCTGTGAATAGCTGCCTGGCTCTTTTAGCCTGCTCTTTAGTTAGGCCGCCATTGTCTGGGCCTTCCTTCTCAGCATTATTGATACAGTCTAGTAAGCTCATACTACACAACCTCGCAATCTATCCAGCATTTGCTGATCCTGGGCTAATTCTTTCTTGATATCAGCCCCGCTAACTGATCTAGTCACAACCTCATCGTCCATGACTAAATCCAGGTTAATTATCTCATCGTCAGCTAGATTGTCGAAATCCGTATCTCTTGAAACCTGATCAACAAAGTTATCAACATCAGGCTCATCGATCTTGGTCTCTGGAGGAGCTGGGCGCCTTTGGGTTGTACCGATGTCATCATCTGGTAAATTACCCTTCTCCAGATTTACCTGGCTTTTTACTGCCTTGTTAGATCTTTCTTTTAGGACTTCAAAATTGCTAAGAGGCGCTTCATCCTCGCTTGTCCTGCTGGCGTTTGGATGTACTCCTCTACCCTCTGGTCCGCCGCGTCGTAATCGTAACTCAACGTCTTCGAGGATTCCTCTTGTGTCTTCGATAACTGGTTTTGGGTCTTTTGCCCCGACATTGTTGTCGATTTGCGTGTAGCCATCTGCTACTCCTTTTTCTTTCAACTTATTATAAACCAACATTGGGTTTTCCCCAACGCTCTCAATATAGTCCATTGGAATGTATCTGCCAGTTGTAATGAATCTTTGAACCATTCTATTCCTGGCATTTACAGCACTTACATTCATACCAACCAGATCAACCTGGTATCCATTATTTTTAAACTTATTAATTAACTGCTCAATCTTGTCAATCTTGCTACCAACAGTTGGAATAACTACATTCATTCCTTCATCTATAGCATGAACTTGAACGACATCTGATAGGAATTTGCTTTCTTCGTGTACAGCATTTGCTCCAACTCCATCCTGGAATTCAGGCATCATTTTCTTAGCCTCATCTGCATCAATAATAGCTGCGCCATATTTCCTGGCGATAGGATTAGAGATGGATGATTTGCCAGAGGCCGGAGGACCTAAAACAATAATGGCTCGTTTTTCGTACTTATTAGGATTTACTGGTATTGTTATATTGTCGGCAGTCCAGGCTAAAGTTTTGGATGTTTGATACAACATTTTAATTGCGTCATGAATGCCAACTATTTCGCTGCCATCAGCTGGATTTACAAAAACTCTTTGCAGGTCATATTTCACTGTGCCGTAACCAGGCTGGTTAACAGTCACAGGAATTTCATTCATTGTTGCTTCTGCACGTTGAATTACAGGATTTGTTCTAAGATCATCGTTGCTTAGAACCTGCCATTCATCAACGCCCAAATCAATGGTTCTTCCAGATGGTTGATCTGCTGGAACTAATGGGCCTCCTGGAGCGTCTGCGGAAGTTAAATCTTCTAGGTCCTCGAGGAATCTAATCTGCATATCAGCGTCGGTTGGGTCAATTCCTCGACCTTTGAATGCCTCGACGCCTCTCTTTATTTGATCCCTGGTTAGCCTAATCCCGCCTCTTAAAAGCCTACCAGCAACTGGGAAAGATCCACCAATAATTCCAGCAGTGCCAACATTCTTTAAGAAATCCTCGTAGGTATACTCGAGCCCCAAAGAGTTATACCAATCTTTAATTTCAGATTGAAGCATAGCCTCTACGCCAGATCCAACAGCAGCTTCCTTTAATACGGCCTGAGCTAACTTTTGTTTTCCAGATCCATAAAACAATTCAGCGATGATGATTGGATTAATTATCTCAGCGGCATTTTTATCAACAACAAATCCAGAAGCGGACCCAAGAAATTCTGCTATGGTCCCCATGCCAGAAGTTCTGGTAGATACCTCTTCTTGAGATTGAATGAACTCTATAGCTCGCTCTCTAATTCTATCGGCCAGCTTTTGCTCATCAAAATCCTCATATCCTGGATATAAATCTGGATTTTCTCTCAAATGTTTAAAGGTCTCCCTAAGTAGGGTCTCACGCCTTTTATTTATTGAGTCATCTAAAATTGAATAATAATAATCCCCAGGATTTTCAAAATAAGCACTTCCATCGTAGGTATCTACTTTCCCGCTTACATAATTTTCATTCATTAATGCAATTAAAGGGTCAAGCTCTTCTTTCATGAGGTTGGTAATACTATCGCTATTAGACCCCATCATTTGATTTTCAAAAGCCTTAGAGTATGCGTCTACAAAAGAATAATCTTCTCCGCCATACTTAACTGGAGTATCCCCTATACCAGTGTTGTAATACTGATCAAAATAAACGGCCATTATTTTTGAGTTCCAACCAATTTGAGGTCAAGTAAAAATGGAACACCAGCTTCAGTGAATAAAGTTCCATCTTTAGTTCTTAATTTATAAAGACCATCTTGAACAGTAATTAATTGGGCATTATTAATTTCGTTTAAGGAAACAACCTCACCGTTTAGAACACCAATTGGCAAATGCCCTTGCCTGGTGTACATACCCTTTTCTTTATCCCAGCTTACAGAATATTTTTCTAAATCTTGTATTTTTTTTATGCTGTTAAAAAATAAATCCAGTCCATCTTGGTGATAAATGTTGCTTGGAAGAATTACCTGTCTACCATTCCATTCAACTATTCCGCCAGCAGTTTGAGTTCCAGATCCTCTTCTACCGGCCGCAAGCTGCAATGCATCTTCATACAATTCAGAATCTATAGTCGTTGTTGAAGATTTTTCGCTGGCAAGGTAAATATATCCACCAACCTTTTTAATATTATCTACCACCCCAACCATTGAATCTTCCAGATTAAGATTTGATAGGATTTTTTGCCTCAACGCCGCCTTGTCTTCAAACTCACCTAATACCGTATCTTTCATACCCTCTGATATTTTTCTTCCAACCAATGCCTTCATCGTCACATCTTGCGAAGATCCATTTGCAATCATTCCGCCAATGTACATAAATGTGTTTGCGTCTTTTTTTTCAGAAATCTGCCTAAAAACCTCTCTTGAATTTTCTCCAAAATACTTGGCAATATTCCCCAGGATATGACCCTGTATTAACGATGACGTATCTGGAGATGATAAAACTTGGCTAATTGTGTCTACTTCATTATTGGTTAAATACTTAACCGTATGTCCATAATGATTTGCCGACTTCTGAGCGCTGTTTACTCTTTTTCCAACAGAAGTTTTTATCTCTAATATTTGATCATCTGAAGATACTTCTCCAAATAATTTATCAGTCAAGGTTGGTTCTAATGTAATTAATCCTGAATCATTGGCAAACAAAAGAGGGTCATTTTTTATACCAGCCCTAACCGCAGATGCTCTTTTCTCTAAATCTTTTTGTAACTTTAAAAGTTTGGTTGTTTCTTTCAGGTTGTAATATCCAGACCTAACTCCGGTGGAAGCCTCTAGACGCTTTTCTACTTCAATTAATTTAGCTTCGATTTGGGTTGAAGAATCATCTTTAATATCATTTCTAAATTCAATAAAAGATCTCAATTCTGCAAGATTTGTTTTCACTTCATCCAAAGCGCCAGGAATATAATCAGGATCTTCCATAAGATACATCATGGAAATATCAATTGTTTCCAATAAATTTTGATCTACAGTTTCATTATTATCAATAATCTCTTGAACTTGATTTATGGTATTTTGTATTTTGTCTATCTGCGGCTTTAATTTCGCCTTCTTTTTTTGAAGCTCAGCAGCTTTCATATTAAACTCGGCGCCGACTTGTTTTAACTTAAATCCTATAATTGGATTGGCATTAGCGTTCCATTGTTTAGTTAAAGAATTTATTTCGTCCTCTAGCTCAACAATATTATATTTTTTTATTTTTCTTAAATAATCTAGATTATCTTCTGTGCTTTGAAGATTGATTTTTAATTTGTTGATAGCCTCAATATCTACGCCAGCCTCTTCTAGCTCATCAATACTTAATTTTATGTCAGCTATTTTTTCTTTAGATACAACGCCACCACTATTAACAATATTAGTTAACTCATCCCTCATTTTAATTTGGACAGAATCAACTTGAGCATTTAATGCTTTAACCTCAAGGTTATATTCCTGGGATAAAGACCTTAATACTACTTGTGCCTCGTTATCCAAAAGACCTCTAGATATACCTTTATCAGTAGACCTTGGAATGTCTTTTTTAAATGCCTCTAAATAATCTCTCTTATCTGCAAGAGTTTTTTGCCTTGAATACTCACCCTCTATTCTGCTTACATGAGCAAATTTCTTAGCCTCTAAAACTTTCGCGGTTCTCTCTGACGGGCTAAGACCACCAGCCTCTAAAATACCATCATAATTAGTTATTAAACGACTGATAGTGCTATCCCAATCTTGGTAAGAATCATGTGCCAACGATTGGATTTCAGATAAACTTTCATCAGCAGCTATAAGAGTCTTATGCTTCTGCTCTTGCTTTGCCTTCTGTAATTCTTTTTCTGAGTAATTTAAATATAATGAATTCCTAGAGTCTTCCAGGCTTAACCTAAATTCTTTTCCAGCAACTGGATCAAGTAGATCTATAGACCCACCATAACCCTCGATGACAGAATCCAATGCATCCTGGAGCGTTGCCGAATCAGCGCCTCTATTGGTGGCTTCCAGTACAATTTCACCCATAGCCTTTTTAGCCTTGATTCCAAGTTCAATGCTTAATGCTTTACTAGCGGCGGTATAAGCGGCCTCTTCTTCAAAGCTAAATGAAGATCTATCTTTCCCCGCAAGAGATTGCAATGTCTGGGTTGGGGCTGATACGCCACGCTCTGTACCCATGATTTCCTGCTTACCTTTAGCGGACTCAAAAGCAAAACTTGCTATTCTCGTTAAGGCATCAGCTGTTGTAGCTTGGCTTCTAATTGCCTCTTTATTGGCCGCATAATCAATTGACGGAACGCCGCCAACCCTGGCAGTTCTAACAGGTTGATAAATTAGTTTTTCAAATATATCGGCCATTTATAAATCCTAAGTAGTAGGTCCTGATCCTGTGCCAGTCTTACTTCCATAATATGCAGCCTGTCCAAATGATGCTAATGCATTCATGTAGCCCTGGCGCTTAGCAAGGTTTCCGGCAAATTGATATTGATTCGATTGGAACTGTCCAGCTGCTTCAATCAGTTTTGATTGGTTCTGACTAAATTGAACATTCTCTCTACTGGTATAAAAATCTGTAACACCTTTTTCCAGGTTTGCAATTGCTAGATTTCCAACAGATCCAGAGAATGGATCAACTGATCCGGCAGCAGCCCTGGAGTTTATAGTTGCAAGGTTTCTAGCCAGATTCTTCATAACCTCTACTCCCTGGCGTTTGTATTCCAAAGTATCTGCTCGTTGAGCTAAAGCCGCGCTCCTACTCTGCATAAGTGCTTGTTGAGCCTGCAGGTCATACATCTTCTCCTGGGACCTTCCCATTTGAATCGACTGAACTCCACCTAACACTAAAGCTGCTACTGCTACATATTCCATATTATTGGCCCACCGACACTTTAAAATCCAAAGCCAGAATCGTCATATCTAACGGAACGCTTTGGGTGATTGTTATTTGACCCTCTTTATTAAAGCCCAGGAGAGGTCCGACAGTTTTAATTCCAGTAAACTTTTGTACAGCTGTATCTAGATTGTTTTCGCCAAACTGCCTGAATTGAACTTGCTGGCCATTAATAGTCATAGCCTGAGTCTCAAACACTTCGGCGTTTACTTCTAGAATTCTTTTCTTAAACCCTCGCAATGATCCAGATTGAATCTGCGGCTCGACCGGCATAGTTTTAATTACAACTGGGTAATAAAGCCCAACTTCATAATCTGTAGCGCTTGCTCGATCAAAGCTAACTGATCCACTGCTAACTGTCTTATCATCCTGGATCGTTCCATCAAGAATAATCTTTAATGTCTTAGCTTCCAGGTGAGCTACCGATGCTGAGCTTGCAACTCCAGATGCCTGGACTGCACTATCCAGGTGTAAATTGCTATCAAAGTATTCGACAAAGTATTGATCAGTCCCATCAATAGTTCGCTTAACTACTGTATAAATTGTAGCTACATCGACGCCAACTGCTAGGAATCGACCATCAGTTGTAAATTGAGCTGGGGCCGTAACCTCTTGAGATCTGAGTAACGAGAAGACGATCATCGATCCATCATCCTCATTAACAATCATTAACCTGTCACTTTCATCCGTAGATGTGGCTCGTCGAATAGCCATATCAGTTGGAGTCTTAAATAAATGTCCAGATAGCATAGATACATTGCTGGTGTTGTATGCCAACTCGGTATCAGTAAATGCTAGTTCATTAAGAGCTTTACCTTCTCTTTGGATAAATAAAGTTCCACTATCAACGCCAACCACCGGAACATCAGCTTTAGACCCGTTTCTGGTAGCAATCTTAACGATGAAGTTAGATGGCGTTACTGGCTCAAGATTAGCCTGGGGAATATAAAACTCACCACCTGTTGTAAATATCTGCAAGTCTCTACCAGAAAAGATATCTGTAATTGCATTTAGTGTAGATGTAGATATCGTGGCTTCCAGGGCTGCATCATCTAAGCCTTCGCCCTTATCAAAATTAAAGAAATCATTAACCCTCGAGGCCCAAACTGTAGATGGTAACGACTTAGATCCGGCTAACCACAATCTGCCTTCGTGAAAGGTAATAGCCTTTGGGTATCCTTTAGTTGATGACCAAGCACTTTCATACCCATGCTCAGTCTCAAAGTTTCCACTAGTTATCGCTGAGGTATCGAAAAAAGGAATCTCTACATAAGCATTAACAACTGTATCGCTCACATACTCAATAATCCTGGCCCTACCAAAACCATTCAAGGCATTAACATATTCGTCAACTGCTGCTGGTTTAAAAGCCTTTACTTCATATTGTGAAGTAGCATCAGGGGCTGTATCCCATGCCGGATATACAGTTAGGACTTTTGTAGAAGCAACATAATCTTCAACGTGCCTAGTCTGGCCAGATCCGGTTCCAGCAGTTATCTGAATGAACATACCATTAGGCTGATCATCAGTTGTAAAGCTACTAGCAGCTTTCAAGGTTATGGTATTAGAACTACCTGCCTGGGCCGTACCAGTATCTGTAGTTACCGCAGAAGCCGTTAAAGTAATATTGCCAGTAGTAGCAGAAGGCGTAATGGTGTACTTAGGCTCATGTGTATCTAGCGTAAAAGCATACTTTGGGACGTTATCAAACGTAATAGTAGATTTCGTCCACTCATCATGATCAGCTCCTCGAACCAGCTTTAATGGAGCTAAATCAGCATGAACAAAAATAATCGTATCAGCAGATTGTGCATAACGCATCTCTGGCAAATTCACAGAAGTAAATTCTGGAACTGACAAATAATCGTTACCACTAGCATTGATATTAGTTACTAAGACGCCATCCCTGAATATGTAAATTCTCCCAGGGATTGCTGCGAACATATAACTATCATCTGTATTGAACTCAAATGGTATGAGTCTTACAGCATTTCCAGCGCCAGAATCTAAGGTAGTCACATAACGCAAGCCTTCTCTGCGTTTGGCTCCGCCCTGGGGCTGAATGACTACATTGGTTGCAGTCTCGAGGGCGCCATAATATTGCTTTAAGTCAATCCTGGCTCTAAGAAGTGGATCAATTTCACCAACGGCAAAATTGGTCTGCATTGCTACAATTCTGCTCATCCTCTAACCGATATTAAGCTAAAGTCTTCGATTGCTTCAAGCTGCTTATTCCTTCCATCGATAGACGTAGCAACTCTAAAGAAGCCCCCTCTCATACTCTCCTGTGGAGATCCAACTGCTAATACTTTGAAATAATCAGCTTTGGTTATCTGGTCAGTTACCGTTTCGGATATATTCCAGGCCATCATGTATTTCAATAATTGAACAAAATATGTCGGCATTTCGCCCTCTGGGGTCGAATATTGATAATCGACATAAATCTTTTCTTGTGAGCTGATCAGCTTATCGCCAATTATTTCCCATCCATATTGGATAGGCCTGGCTCCTGAAGTCCCACTGTTGAATACCGCCATGACGTTGTTGATTCTGTCACCAGGCAATTGGTACTCATATTTAAATTCATTTACTGGGGTGTTATTTGTCCTGTTGAGTTGAATCTTTTTAAAAGAAAAACTCCAGGGATACATACCCAAAGTGGTATCTCTAATGTCATCGTATAGACGATCAGTAATCTGAGCGCTATCGGTCCCTTCAGAAAAAGAAGAGAGAGGCGCAGCCCCCAGCATTATCAAAGCGTCTGAACAAATAGACAACTTGGTATCACCAGATGCCATACCTCTCCTTCTCTATTGGGGCAACCTTTTACAGCTGCCCCTGTCGGTCAATATTAGTCAGAGTCTGTAACCACACCAATTACGGTGCCGTTAGAGACATCAACAACTCCAGAAGAATTTGACACAACAATGTGCATGGTAATAGTGCGAGTTCCGCCTGTCTCACCATGAACAATGATCATGTCGCCAACTGCTAGAGTGTCTGACAAATCGTTAAAGTAACCGGACCCGTCAACTGTTGTATGTGCTTCCGTAGTGGTATACACATACAAAGCTGGACGCGATCCCCTTAGTGATTGGCCTCCAAGAGGACCAAATCCATCTGAACTATAAGCCATAATTAAATCCTCCTAAGATTAGCTTTCGCGGCAAGTGATTTTAGTGATACCGTCAGAATCAATCGCAACTGCTCCAGCGGAGAACATAGACGCAACCAGGAAGGAAGTCTTCTCTGGAATGTAGTCAACTCGGCTTTGCTGATTCATACCCATGCCCAAACCTACTGCATCTTTGTGGAATGCATAAACGATTCGGTCACTAGAACCATCAATTGCCAAGCCGCCTTCATCTCTGTCTCCAAGACTGACGAACTTAAATCCGAGGAACGTATCAATTTCGCCCTGGACCAAAGCCTTAACAGTGTTGAAGTCTGCACTAGTAACAGCAGTTTCAGCTAACAATGAGTCCATGTTATTCGCATGAGCAACAATCACTCGATTCTGCGCTGGAACATTTTTAGCGTCCATTGCTTTCTTAGCAGCTCT
>Ga0255751_10002402_pt1 | contig 17491 bp, 17 predicted proteins | sample 071ome_20_FD_179951 | JGI IMG/M metagenome (GOLD analysis project Ga0255751, IMG submission 179951) | Coastal salt marsh microbial communities from the Groves Creek Marsh, Skidaway Island, Georgia - 071412BT metaG (version 2) | ecosystem: Environmental > Aquatic > Marine > Intertidal zone >...
AGAGATTCCATGGGAAACTCAAACTTTAATTTCAGACACATCAGCTTTAAACGGGGGAGATCATTCATGGAGAGTTGATATTGACGACGGAAGAATGTTTTTTAATTGGACAAATGAAAATGGTGAATACGTTTATCAACTAGGTGATTTTAGTTTAAGATCTGGAGTTTTAACTCAGAAAAACGGCCAACTGTTTACAGAAAAGCCACCACTTGCTAATACATCATTTTTAAGTCAATTAACAACAGCTCACAATGGCTATTTAACTTTGTTTGTAGAGTATGGTTTGTTATTTGGTTTAACATTTTACTTGTTTGTATTTTATTTAACTTTAAGAGGATTTAGACAAAGTTTAGACAAGAAGGCAATCCTATTGTATTTGATATTAATTTTTGTTTTAATTCACAACAACACTAATGATTTGTTTTACTCACCAGATATTACTATTTTATTTTATTTTATTTTGGGCTTTAAAGAGTCTATGGTTGATTTAGAAGACTCTCTTTAATTAAAAAGTTGTAAAATGAATCGGTTAAAACCAGAACTTCTTTTCCATCTTCTGTTCTGTAAGGTTTAGTTGGTACAGTTAATTTATTTATATTTGAAAAATTAAAATTCCTATAACCCCATAATAACTGAGTAGCATTTGGAATAGATAAATTTTCATCAATGAGGAAAGTTTTTTCTAGAGCATTTATTAAATTAAGAAGATCAGAATATGAATTAAACTCATTTAACCTTTGGAGAAGTGAAAGAATGATTTCTTGTTGTTTTTTCACCCTATACAGATCACTAACTCCTTTCATCGGTTCCCATACTGAAGCGTCATTTCCATTTTCATCTACTAGTTTATCTCCGACCAAAACTTCAGTGTTTCTTGAAACTACCCAATTCAATGCAATTTCACCGCTAACAATTTGACAGCCCTTTTGAAGCTCAAATGAATAACCCTCTCTTTGAGCTTCATTTAGACAAACTTCTACGCCGTTCATGGAATCAATAATTTTTTCAAATCCTTCAAAATTGAAAAGTGCAAAATGGTCAACTAGTATACCGGTAATATTAAGTATCGAAGCGGAAAGGTTTTCGGCTGAATTTCCACACTTATTTTTACTAAAAGATGCATTTATACGTTCGATTTCATCTGTGCATGTGTTTTTAATTAATAAATCTCTAGGAATAGATATCAAAGAAATTTCTTCTTTTTCTTTGTGTATTAATGCCAAAATAATTACATCAGACCTTTGCCCAGTTACAAAACCCCTTGCCTCAGAACTATCCTCAGATCTTTCGTCGCTTCCAATTAGTAAATAAGTTTCAAATTCATAAATGCGCTCATCAGCTTTATTGAACTGTAGTAGTTCATCAATTTTGTTTTCTACAATTATTATTTCATCAGATTCATTGACTTCTTCCAAAGAAGTTGTTAATGGAGAAATTTCATTTATAGTTGTTGTACTACCTTCGCTAATATTTATGATTGATTCTTGGTCAAATTCTGTTGTATTAAAATTAGGAATTAAATTGTAAATTGTTATCGCTACTATTGCAATTACAACTATAGAAATGACAAGTAAAATATTTTTCTTATCCATAAACAAATATTAACTATAATCAATGTATCTAAATAAATTTTAACTTTATGACAAAAATTACAACGGTTATTGCTGCTGGTGGCTTGGGCACGAGATTAATAGGATATAAAGGCAACGACTCAACAAAAATGTTATTAAAAATTAAAAATTCTTCTATGATTTGTCATCAAATCAATCAACTAATCAATTGGGGTTTAAACGATTTTGTAATTGTAACCAATCCTACTTATGACAAGTTAATAAAAGATGATATAGTTAACAAATTTTCTAATATTAATGTAGAGTTTGTTTTACAGGACAAGCAGCTCGGGGTCGCGCATGCTTTGCAACAAGCTGAAAAAGTAGTGCCTAAAGATTCAATGGTTTTATATATATTAGGAGACAATTTTTTTGAGTTTCCACAAATAGATAAAAATTTTCTAAACGATATTGATAAAAACGATTCATACTTGTTTTCAAAAGAAGTTAACAACCCTATAGAATTTGGTGTTGTAGAGATTCATAAACAAAAAGTTATTTCAATTACTGAAAAACCAAAAAATCCTAAATCTAATTTAATCGCAGTAGGATTGTATTTGTTTCCAAGTGATTGTTTTAAAAAATTTAAATATATTCAACTTTCACATAGAGGTGAGTATGAAATTACTTCATTATTAGAAATTTATATGCAATCTAATAATTTAAAATATAAAAAAGTTCATGGTTGGTGGATTGATGCAGGCACTCCTGAAGCAATTAAAAAAATTGAAAAATTAATTTAAAGGTTTTAATTTTTGAAAGTATGTCAATGCCGTGAAGACAACTATAAAGTATATGAAAAAAGCAACGGTGCTAATAATTTGATTTGTAAACAAAATTGTTAAGGTTATAAGAAAAATAAATACAGAAAATATTGCAAAACTCAACAAAACTTTATTGTTTGAGAAGCCTAAATTTAGTAATCTATGTGAAATGTGATCTGTTCCTCCTTTCATAGGAGAAACTCCAGAATTTAATCTAGATAAAACTACAGTTATAAAATCTATAAGTGGAATTGAAAAGAATAGTATTACTGGTGGAATTGGTAAATTCCAAAAACTATTTATTTCATTGTTCCATGTAAATAATATACTTATAAATCCTAAGCAGTATCCAATGAACAAACTTCCCGAATCTCCCATATACAATTTAGCTGTTGGAAAATTGAAATATGAAAATCCTAAAATAGAACCAAATAACACAATGCAAATATCAGTTAACCTAAATTGATTTGATGTGTAACTTAATAAAGATAATGAAATTGCTATAAAAATCGATACTGTAGCGGCAAGCCCATCCATGTTGTCTAAAAAATTTAGCGAGTTTACTATTAATAAAATCCAAAAAATAGAAACTAAAGAATTTAGTAGATTATTGAAATTTAAATTTAATAGGGCTTCTATTTGTAAATAAATTTCTAGTGTAAAGATTGGAATACCTATTGCAATTACCTGAAGGGTAAACTTAGCTTTCCAATTTAAATTGTATATATCATCTAGTAGACCGATAAGTGTAATAAAAATAGCAAAGAAAGCTAGTTGAAAAATTTCGCTTTCTACCTCTCCAAGTAACCTTGTTGAAACAAAAAATGATATAGACATAGCAATTCCACCAAAAGTAGGTATGTTTTTACTTGAAAGTCTTTTCTCATTTTTTTTAGATTTTGAAAAGTTATTTTTAATGAATCTTAGAAATGCAAAATTTAATGTAAAGGAAATAAAAATTGAAATAAAGAGAGCAAGGTATAACGAAAGCTGGAAGTCATTACTCATAATATTGATTCATATATTTCTTTAAACTTATTGTAAATGTAATCAGTTGAGAATTTGTTTATAACTTTTTTTCTTGAATATTTTATTTTTTCCTCAAGATTATCTTTAGGAAAGGTTTTAATAGTTTTTACATAATCATCAAGGTTGTTGTTTTCAATTAAATATAAATTGTCGTTGGTGTCGTATATTTCATTTACCCCAGGTAAATTGTTTGAAATAGTTGCTAAACCTACATACATTGACTCTAAAACTATTCTTGGTAAACCTTCATGAGAAGACATATGAATCAGGATATCAAAATCTTTTAGTTTTTTTTCTACATTTATATTGCCCAGATAGTTTACGTTATTAAGAGAAATTAATTTTTCGATATCTTCTTTTTTGTATGATGCTGGGTTTCCAGGGTCAATTTCACCTGCTAAAAAGAAATTTAAATTTTTTGAATTACTTAATTTCCTTGATAAATCAAAATATTCTTTAATTCCCTTATCTTTAAGCAATCTATTGCACATTAAAACTTTAACTTCGTCTCTATGGTGATCTATTTCTTTTAATTCAAACTTTGTAGTATTTATGCCACTACCACGTATAATCGACGATTTATTTTTAAAATTTATATATTTAATAAACAAATTTAAATCTTGTTTATTTTGAAAAATTAAATAATCTACATTTTTATTAAATAAATAAATTAGTAATGGTCTCATTAAAAATCTCGCTATCTTTATTGTTTTACTGTTAGAAAATAAGTAACCCAGCCCAGTAATTGAAACTATTACTTTGTATCTCTTTTGGTGGAATATGGAAGCTAGAACAAAGTAAATTCCTGATTTCAATGTAAATATATGAAGAATGTCATTTTGATTAATATTTTTAATTATGTTTTTTAACTTAATAATTGCGATAATATCTAATATTTTTTTTCTATTTATTTTCCACTCGTAATGATTATTAAAAGATTCATAAATTGATTTTCTGTATTTATTAGTTGGTGTAATCGAGCAAATTTTAAATCCATCAGCTCGAAGATAATCTGCAATGTCTGATCTTGATTTGAATAATACCCAATCCCAATGTGACAAATAAAATAACATATTTTCTTATTCAATATTAAACAAAATCTAAGTTTTAGTTTTATGTAAAATTAAAACGATGAATTTATTAGTTGTAGGTGCTGGCTATGTCGGTTTAATATCAGCACTTGGATTTGCAAAATTAGGAAATAAAGTTAACGTTGTAGATCTTAACAAAGATATTATCAACGATCTAAGTAATGGAAGACCTCCTTTTTACGAACCTGATTTAGAAGAGCTACTCAATAATAAAGAACTTAAAATTAATTTTTTTGATAATTATGAAGATGCAGTGTCAGATGATTTAGAATTTGTTTTTGTTTGCGTACAAACGCCATCTAATAAAATCGGACAGGTAGATACTTTGTATGTAAAAAGTGTCTTAAATACACTGAAATCATTCCATCAAAATTTTTCTATATGTATAAAGTCAACTATTCAAAGCAATGTTATTGAGAAAATATGTGAAGATGAAGACATCGATTTTTCTCAAATTTTATTTAATCCAGAATTTTTAAGAGAAGGATCTGCGATATATGACTTTTTTAATCCAGACAGAATAGTAATTGGAGGTACCAATAAGTTAGCAATTGACAGATGTAAATTACTCTACAAGGACTTTGAGTGTGAAATAGTTGTTACAGATTCCATTAGTTCTCAAATTATTAAATACTTGTCTAATACCTATCTAGCTATGAGGCTTTCATATGTAAATGAAGCATACAGGCTTATTTCGGACCTAGGTGGTAATCCAGATGTTGCTATAAGAGGAATTGGACTTGATAACAGAATTGGTCTAAATTATTTTCGACCATCACCAGGATGGGGTGGCTCTTGTTTTCCTAAGGATGTAAATGAAATTATAAATACTTATTCGACAAAATTTGAGATTCCATTAATAGGAAAAATAGTTGAATCTAATGATTTTCAACAAATTTGGATTGCAAACAGGTTGTTAGAAATTTCACAGAATAATGGTTTGAAAAATATTATTTTAATGAGAGCACCTTTTAAAGAGAATACCGATGATTTGAGAGATTCACCTTCAATTAAAGTTTATGAAATTTTAAATAAAAAAACTGAAAATATATATATTTACGAAGATGAAGTAGATATCCCTAAGAACTTTAGGGTAATAAATGCTATTGATGAAATTCTTGACAATTCACTTTATGTCCAGATGTTTCCTGACAAGTCAGACAACAGACAAAAGTTACTATTGAAAATCAATAATTTAGAAAATTCTATGTTGTGGCAAATGTGGGATGACAAGTGAATATATTAATTTCAGGTGGTGCCGGTTTTTTAGGATCTCATATTGTTGATAGACTAGTTGAAAAAAATCACCACATTTTTGTTCTTGATAATTTACTTACTGGGGATAAAACAAACATTAATGAACATATTGAAAGTAACAACATTGAGTTTTTGAACCATGATGTTCAAAACTATATTGAAGTTGATGAAGACTTAGATGTTGTTATGCATTTAGCAAGCGCTGCGTCTCCTAAGGCTTATACACAATTTCCAATCAATACATTAAAAGCAGGAAGTATCGGAACGATTAATACTTTAGGCCTTGCTAAAAACAAAAAAGCTAAATATTTATTAACTTCAACATCTGAGATATATGGAAACCCCAAAGAATCTCCACAAAAAGAAACTTATTGGGGAAATGTTAATCCTATTGGCCCAAGAAGCATGTACGATGAAGCTAAACGATTCTCAGAAGCATGTGTAACTAGCTATAACAATATTCACAACCTAAATACTCGAATTGTTAGGCTATTTAATACATACGGCCCAAGAATGAAGCTAAATGATGGGAGGGTGGTAACAAATTTTATTTATCAAGCCTTGAAAAATGAAAACATCACAGTATATGGCGATGGTACTCAAACAAGAAGCTTTTGCTTTGTAACGGATACAGTTGAAGGAATAATTAAGGCTTTAGATTCAAATTCTGGGGAGGTTTTTAATATAGGAAACTCTCAAGAAATAACTGTCAATCAATTAGCTGAAACAATAATTAAATTAACTAATTCAAGTTCAAAAATTGAATATAAAGAGCTACCAATCGACGATCCATTAAAAAGGAAACCAGACATCACCAAAGCCAGAGATTTGTTAGATTGGCAACCTAACGTGGGACTTGAAGAAGGACTTCAAAAAACTATTAATTGGGTTAATAGTCAAATTAATTAAAAATTGTATAAAGTTTATTTGTGATGTTTTCAAGAGAATGTTCTTTGGCATAATTTTGAGAATTTTTTATTTCTAATAATACTTCTTTGCTGTCTACTTTTTGTAGATTATTTATCTTTAGATGAAGGTTTTGGTCGTTAAATTTTAAATATTTTACATATTTTATTGAGTATAAGAAGTCAAAGTCACTAGACCTGTAAAAGTTTAACAATCCAGATGACACTGTTTCTAAAACAGATTTATCAAAAAAACCTTCTTTGGCATTATTTATATTAATGTCATATTTTTTTAGTAATTCAGGTAATTCTGAGTGTAATTTTCTACCTAAAAATGAAATATTAGGAAATTCACTGTATTTACTTTTTAGATAATCTAAGTACTCCATATCCTTTTGATTTAATGGACCTCCGACAACATCAATAATTAAATTATTGAAGTTGTCAGCTAATAATAAGCTACCTAATGTTTCATCAATGTTTTTGGACTTTGAAATTCTACTTAAAACAATAATTTTTTTAAGTTTAAAATCCTCTCTTTTATTAAAAAAGCTTTTTGTATCGATGCCGTGACCTATGGATTGTCTTTTCTTAAATCTAAAAGGAAATGAGTTTTTTGATGCAGTTACTAAATTATCTGCAACAAATGAAGAAAGTAGCAAAATTATCCATTTCAAACCAAAACGTGGTCCTGAATGAGTAAACCACAGAGTAGATTTTATTTTTTTTCTAAATAGGAAGGGTTTAATTACTAAGTGTTGCATTGGAGCCATATGTGCAAAACAGTGTGAATAATCATTTTGATTAACAATCGTTCTAGATAATTTAATCAATCTAAATAATTGAAAAATTTTAGATTTTTTTTCATTGTGTTTATTTACAAATTGAATAGCTACATTTTCATTTACAGTAAATTCTTTACCCAATCTAAGAGTTAAAACATCAATGTAATCATATTTTTTTGAAAGTGAATTTATCCAATCTTGTGTAAAAGCCAAGGAAGTATTTTTGCTGTCAATACTTAAATTTAGAATTAAAAGTTTATTCATCTATCAATTCCACTAATTTTTTCCAATTATTCGCAAAGTTTCTATGACCAGATAATCTTAATGACAATTTTTCGGATTCAATACTTTGTTTTTTCCAGAATTTTTCATCAAAATATAGTTTATTTACTAATTTTTCGAATTCATGATTATTAAGAAGATTGTAAATTGATGTACCTCCTTCTGTAGAAAAAGGTTGCTCAATTCCATCTATTTTACTAGCTAGAGCTGGAAGACCACATAAGCCAGATTCTATTAAAACTCTTGGCAAGCCTTCAGATGTACTTGCCATCAATAAAATTTTTGCTTCATTCATTAACTTACTAATTTCTTTAGATGATTTTTTAGGAAAAAAAGATACACTTTTACTTAAATTGTTTTCTTCGATATATTGAACACACTTGTGAAAGTAATTTTTATCAGGATGAGCACCAACGATGTAAAAATGGATATCTTTGTTATCAAGCAAAAACTGCTTTAGAGATTTTATAAGGAAATATACTCCTTTTCTTTCAATTACATTTCCAACAAAAAGTAAATTTGTTCTTTTTTGAAATTTTTTATTATTAAAAATTATATTGTCAACCCAAGCAGGAAAATTATAAAATTTTACTGAGATATTGTCTATCAGAAATTTGTTTGTGTTTTGAATATTTACACCTCTTAAAATATCTATATTTTTTAAGATGAATTTTGTTAATATATCTATTAAAAAGCTTAACTTTTTAAGAATAAAATTATTTCTTTGTTGCAAGAGTTGTGCTTTAAAATCTCCATGGTTTTCTAAAATTATTTTGTAATCTAGCGATGAAAATTTTCTAATTAAAACAGGCAACAGTGCAGTTATAGGATCTCTTGAAGACACAATATTTATATCATTTTTATGGATAAATTTTTTTAATTTAAAATAATTAAGAAAATAAAATTTCAAATATTGAAAATATATAAATTTTGGTTTTTTTGTATATTCAATAGTTACATTGGAAAATTTTTTTGTCTTTGAACTGGTTCCTAAAGTGAAAACGAATACATTAAATTCACTATTTAGTTCATTAAACTTATTTTGATCACTTATAGATAATTCTTCTCCGTAACTAGTAGTTCCAAGAAGTAAGAGATTTTTTTTAAGTTTCATTTATTGAAGTTTTCTATAACAGTTATATATTTATTAAAATTTTCAATTATGTTAAATTTTTCCTTGAGTAATTTTTGAGCATTAGCTTTTTTCAATTTATCTTCTTCATAATTGTTAACAATATGTAAAACTTTTTCAACAATGTACTCTTCCTTAGGATATTTCCCTTCAAATAAATCAATAACCCAACCATTTTTTCCGTTTTCTAAAATTTCATTTGTACCACCAATTGGTGTTGATACAATACTTAGATTAAAGCTTATTGCTTCTAGTAGTGTGTGAGGGAGACCTTCATAACCTGAAGCTTGGATATAAATATTAGAGTTTTTGTAATATTCAGATAATTGATTTTTTTCTAATTGCCCCGTAAATATTACAGAATTGTTTAGTTCTAGATTTTTGACGAGAGCTTTTAAAGATTCTTTTTCTGGTCCATCACCAACAATATATAGTAGAAATCGATTTGTTTCTTTATTTAAGATGTTTATGGCGTTAATTATTTTGTCAATGTTTTTAAATGGTGCCAATCTTCCAACTGTTAAGATGTTAAAGTTACTGGTTTGTACTTCTTGTAGCTCATTGTTTATGTCTGTACCGTTATAAATTACTCTGATATTATCATTTTTAGCACCCCAGCCATTAACAACCGACTTAAGATGTTCTGAGGGTGTAATAACTAAGTTAGCTTTTTTTGAAGTCCATCCTCTAGAAAATTTTGCTATCTCTAGATGTAAATTATGTTTATTTTTTTGAAACTCATCAAATGCATCATTTGTTAGTCCTTTGTTTCTTCCACGTTCCCAAGCCCAATCACCAACAATTTTTCGTATTACTGGCTTTCTTGAAATTATATTTGCTAAATAACTTTCCATAGGCAAACCATTAACAAATATGAGATCTTTTTTGAATGATAGTTGAACAATTTTTAGAATTGTTTTTATCCAACGAACTATTAAATTTTGTCCTCTTTTTATTCTATGAACAGAGAATTGAAATTCATTATGAATATTTAGTTCATCTGATAAACAAATCACCTCTACATTATGTCCTCTATCTGATAATTTATTTCCTATAAGAGGCACAAAAGTAGCAGGACCACCTATGTCAGGCGGAAAGATGCCAACAACTATAAGGATATTCATGAATTAATTTTTTAATTTAAATTTTATTATTTCATCAAGCATCTCATCTAGTTTTTTTGAAGGAGATACGTTGGTTAAATTAACAATCTTGTCAATTCCAGGAGTTCTTCTCATAGGATCTTCGAATGCTTTACCGTACTCTTCTTCGTGAGTTATAAACTTAACTTTTGAATTAGAGCCAGTTTTTTCAATTATCAATGCTGCCAAATCTTTTATTTTTACTTCTTCGGGTTGACCTATATTAAAGATTTCTCCAAAAGGCTCTTTTAAAGCAAGTAATCTAAAGTAGTTAACTACATCTCCTACCCAAGTAAAGGATCGAGTCTGATTTCCAGTCCCATGAATAGTTATATCCCTATTTTGTAGAGCAGCTTCGATAAACTTAGGAACAACCATTCCAAACTCAGAACTTTGATTTGGCCCAATAATATTAAACAGTCTAACTATTATTGGATTCAATCTTCCTTCGCTATGTTCTGCTAAAGCCATAAACTCATCAATAAGCTTTGATGTAGCATAAGACCACCTTAACTTAGTCGGTGGACCTAATAAACTTTTTGATTCCTCAGTCCAAACTTTATCTTCAGAGACTCCATAGACTTCGGATGTTGAAGTAATCAGTATTGGCATGTCTAAATTTGAACAAGCTGAAAAGATCTTATGAGTTGCTTCAATATTAGTATTTAAAGCCTTGCTGACATTTTCCATAATATATTTAACCCCAACGCCAGCTGCCAAGTGAAAACAAAAATCATAGTCTTTTAATAATTCTTCTAGATTATTCAAATCTTCAACTCTTGAGTTTACAAAATCGATTCCTTTTAACCCTTCTAAGTTTTTTTCTGCCCCAGTAGATAGGTCATCAATTACTAAAATTTCATTAGTTCCATGTTCAAACAAATGTCTTGCTAAATTTGATCCAATAAAACCAGCACCGCCAGTGATAACTACCTTGTTTAAATTATTTTTCATAGTCATATACAAATTTTAAGTTTTTAAGAAACTCTTTATTCTCAAGATACCAGTCTATAGTTCTAGATAGTCCTTCATCAATCTCTACCTTTGGCTCCCAACCTAACGATTCCATATTACTTAAGTCAGGAATTACAACATCAACATCTTTTAATGCTCTAGGAAGATGTTTAATTTTTGCTTGCTTATCGAGCATAGTTTCAATTTTTTTAATTACATTTATTAAACTAATTTGAGAATTTGAACCAATATTGAATGTTTTATTCTCATTTGACTTTATTAAAAGACTCAAAGCAGAAATAACATCATCAATAAATGTAAACGATCTCTTTTGTTCTCCATCTCCAAATAATAAAATTTCTTCACCACTGTATATCCAATGTATAAACCTAAGAATTGACATATCGGGTCTTCCATAAGGACCATAAACAGTAAAAAATCTAGGTATCGTTATAGAAGTATCTGTTCCCTCAAGAATAGTTTTTGCTAATAATTCTCCTGAGAGTTTTGTAGCAGCATAAACAGATGGGGGAGGATACTTTTCATCTTGTTCTTCTTTAACTTTGTTCTCTCCACTATCTCCATATATTGATGAAGTTGAAGCAATCATGAATTTTTCAATTTTCATGTCTTTAATGAAGTTTGATAAATTTGCTGTAGAAATAGCATTATCTGTGATGTATTTTTTAGGCTCTAAAAAGCTTTGTCTAACACCCGCTCTTGCAGCTAAATGAACAACACAAGAAATTTCCAAATTTTTTAATTCTTGATAAGATTCTTCATTAGATAAATCTAAATTGTAAAATTGAAATTTCTCAAAAGTTTCTAACTCTGTAGTTCTTAAATTTTTTATATTATTGTCATAAGCATTGTTGAGTGAATCAACGCCATAAATTTCAAAATCTGTATTTTTGAGTAAGTATTTGGATAAATTAAACCCGATAAAACCTGACGCACCTGTAACTAATAAATTCACCTCTACAATATTAATAAGTTTTTATGCTTTTTTAACAAAAAATAACTTATAACTTCTTTTTTTAATTTAATTAGAATAGGCTAGATGAGTATTCTAAATCCAAATTTAGTAATTATTCCCACTTACAATGAGGCTCAAAATATCTTAAAAATGTTATCTCAGTTCATAAATTCACAATTTGATGTTTTAATAATTGACGATAACTCTCCTGATAAAACTTATGAATTAGTTGAAAACTTTATAAAACAAAACAACTTTGTTCATTTGATTAAACGTGATGGAAAAGAAGGATTAGGTTCTGCTTACAGAAAAGGGTTTGAATGGGCAATAAATAATCAATACGAATATGCAATTGAAATGGATGCTGATTTTTCCCATTCATTTGATGATTTAATATCGATGTTTAATGCAAAAGAAAATTTTGACTTAGTAATTGGTAGTAGGTACATCACTGGTGGAAGTACAGAAGGTTGGAGTAATTCAAGAAAGCTGTTGTCAGTTTTTGCAAACAAATTTGCTAAAAAAATGTTGAATTCTCAAATAAATGATATGACAAGTGGATTTAGAATTTACACAACTAAAGCTCTTGAAAAAGTATCATTCTCAAATACTGAGTCTAATGGTTATTCTTTTCAGATTGAAATGACATATCTTTTCATATCTAAAGGATTAAATATTAAAGAATTTCCTATAACATTTTATGAAAGAAATTTAGGAAAATCCAAGATGTCAAAATCCATTGCATTCGAAGCTATATATTATTTAGTAAAGACAAAATTTATTAAATGAAAAACCTTTTATCAAAGTTTATAGATAACAAAATATTTTTTTTGTTTTTTCTACCTCTATTACCTCATATTGAATTGGGTGTTAGATTTATTCAACTTGATGATATTCCTGTCTTAATTTTTTTCATTTTGTTTGTTTTTGATAGAAAAAATAATATATTAAAAAACTTAAAAGAAGTAAATTATCTATTTTTATTTTTGATATACACAATACTTCAAAATTTATTCTTAACTCCAGGAAGTTTTAATACGGAAATTATTAGATTTTTATTTTATTTGTTTGTGTTCATTGAGTTAAAAAATAATTCAAACGAACTTATTTTTGAATACTCAAAAAAATTGTTTTACTTTTTAGCATTTTTTTCAATTCTCAGCTATCTTTTTAGTTTAAATTTAGGAACTGATTCATATAATTATTGGAACATTGGTCTAAATGAAAATCGATGGCTCTTTACAAAAGGAAGAGTAAATGGATTTCAAGCAGGGGGTCCAAATAGCTTTGGAGATTTGTTAGTAGTTTTAGGACTGTTTACTTTCATTAACGCTTCTGAAAAAAGTAAACCATACATTTTAATAATATCTTTCTTAGCTTGTTTTTTTACATACTCTAGGTCTTCTTTATTGGTTTTAATTTTTTTTGTTGTAGGTTTTTTAGTAATTGAAAAATTTAATTTAAAACTTTTAATGTCATTATTTATTTCAGTAGTTATTTCAATAAATTTTGGATTAATAGATAGATTTTCATCTGAAAAAGAAACAGAAGGTATATCTGACAGGATAGAAATGCAAACAGCTACAGCAAATTATCTATCAAGTTCAAAATTACAAGAACTAATCTTTGGTAATGGAAATCAAAAAATTGGAGTTGTCAACAACTCCATTGGAAATATTGATGAATTTTCAGAAGACTTAAGGGTTACAGGTCCACATAATTCGTATTTGTTTTTTGTTTTAAAATATGGAATGTTAGGTACATTCTTATTATCAGTTTTGATTTTCTCTTTTTTAAAAAAACTATCTGATAAAGGATTAAGAAGAATAATTCATGATCCAGTCGCTGTACCTATATTGAGTATGTTAATTTTAGGACTAGCAAGTGATTTGCTTCATAATCATTCCGTTTCTTGGATAATTTATTTATATCTAGCTACTTATGAAAAATAATCAAAAAATCTTATATGTGATGCCAACTTTAAAGCAAGATGGTGCAGAAGTTCAAATACTTAATTTGTTAAAACATATTTCTAATAATGAAATTGAAATATACGCTTTTGAGAAATTTAATAATACTAGTTCTATTTACAATGAACTATTATCTCTTGGTTTAAAAGTTCATATAAATAGTTCATTTCTTTATTTTTATAAATTAGTTTCTAGAAAAAAATACAAGATAATACACAGTCATCTACCTAAGGCAGATTTTTTTGTTGGTTTAGTTTCATTCTTCAATTCATCTTTTCTTCATGTCATTTCAGTACATGCAAAGTATGGAACTAGAAAAGGAGAGAATAAATTAAAATATTTTATTTTTAACATTTTTTGGAAAAGTATTTTAAACAGAAGTGATGGGGTGGTAGCAATATCTAAAAATATTGAGTCTTGGCTTCTTTATGGGATGAAAGTTAAAAATAGAAATATAAAAGTTATACATTATGGAATAAATCTAAAAATTAGAAATAAAAATAAAATCAGAAATAAAAACAAAAATACAATTGGAATGGCAGCAAGAATCCTTCCATGGAAAGGCTTTGATAAAACTTTAAATGTAGCTGAGAAGCTAGTGCAAAAAGACTTTAATTTTAAATTAGTTCTAGCTGGTTCTGACGATATAAATTACAAAAAAAGCTTAATAAAGAAAACCAAAGATTTAAAGATTAATGAGTTTGTAGAGTTTAAAGAAAGCTACCAAAATATTGACGATTTCTTTTCAGAGATTGATTTATTTTTATTTTTATCTGAGTCAGAAGGATTTGGTCTAATTGTTCTTGAAGCAATTGAGAATGATGTACCGGTAGTTTGTTCAAACATCTCACCTCTTAATGAATTTGTTGATAATGGAAATTTAACTTTAGTAGATAGAGACAATTCAGTTGAGATTGCAGATAAACTTATAGAGATATTTAATAGCGATGAGCTATATACAAGAATTCAAACTGATCAAAAAACTAAAGTAGAAAACTCATTTGTAATCAATGACAAAGCTAGTGAGTTTGAAAATTTCTATAATAATCTTCTAAACAGTTAATTTGAGATAGTATTAAATTATGAAAATTCTTGTAGTTGGTGGAGCCGGGTATGTTGGCGGTGGAATAGTTGATACCTTAAAAAATTCTCACGATGTTACAGTTTATGATTCTTTAATATATGAAGAGTCTTACCGAAAAGATGTAGATTTTATTTATGGTGACATTAGAGAACAAGATAAATTATTGAGTCTCTTTAAAAAATTTGATGCTGTTATATGGCTAGCTGCATTAGTTGGTGATGGTGCTTGTTCAATTAATCCTGAACTAACTTTTCAAATTAACTCAGATTCAGTTAAGTTTCTTTCTGAAAATTTTAAGGGACGAATAGTATTTCTTTCTACATGTTCAGTTTATGGAGCTCAAAACGGTATTTTGGATGAAACTTCTCAATTAAATCCTCTTTCTGAATATGCATCTTCTAAAGTTCAGGCAGAAGAATATCTTAAGAATTCAAATGCAATAATTTTTAGGCTTGGAACGTTATTTGGAATAAGTGATGAATTTTCAAGAATAAGACTTGATTTAGTCGTCAATATATTGGTTACAAAAGCTTTAACCGATGGCAAACTAACAGTTTTTGGCGGTGATCAATGGAGGCCTTTATTGCATGTAAATGACGTTGCTAACGCTATTAGTCATACAATAGAATCAGACACCGTAGGAATTTTTAATTTACACTATAAAAATTATAAAATTATAGAAATTGCTGAAAAAATTGTAGACAAAGTACCTAACTCCATTATTTCAACTACTCCAATGAAGTTTCAAGATGCTAGAAACTATCAAGTTAGCAGTGAAAAGCTTAAAGAAGAAACTGGATTTCAATCAAAAATAGAACTGACTCAAGGAATTGATGAAGTTTATGATCTCATATCAAATAATAGAATTAAGAATATAAATCATGATAGATACTCAAATCAAAATTTTTTAGAAAAGTACGGTTTGAGTTAATGATTTCTATTAGTGAACCTGCTGTAATAAAAAGAGGATTCTCAGAAGATCATAGGGGTTCTTTAGAGTTTTATAACGAAGTGAATTTAAGTAGCTTTAAACGATTCTATATAGTTTCTAATCCAAAAAAAGGAACTGTTAGGGCATGGCATGGGCATAAGATAGAGTCCAAATTGGCTAAAGTTATCAAAGGTAAATTTGTAATTAGTACAGTAAAAATTGAAAATTGGGAGAACCCTTCAAAGTCAACTATTCCTAAAACATTTGAATTTGATCAAGACTCAGGTTTATTATTTATTCCTCCTGGCTATGCAAATGGTGCAATAAATTTAGAAGAAAATTGTAAAATAATCTATTTTTCATCATTAAATTTAGAAGATTCAATTAAAGATGATTTTAGATTTCCATCTCAATATTGGGATCCTTGGTCAGATTATTCACCTCAATTATATGAATAAAAAGAAAATTTTAGTTTTAGGCGCAAATGGTATGCTTGGAAAAATGGTTTCCTTATACCTAAAAGATAATGAGGATCTAGATATAAAAGTAACTTCTCGCTCCAAAAACACTTTTTTAGAAATTTTTTTTAAAGATAGTACTTTAGATTTTGAGATTACTGAAAAGTATAAAAATACATTGGATAAATTGGTCACTAACAACGATTTTGATGTTGTTATTAATTGTATAGGTGTTATTAAACCCAAAATTGATGAAGACAATAACGAATCAATTTTAAGAACAATAATGATAAATTCTTACTTCCCATTAGACCTACAGAAAATTTGTTTTGAAAACAACATTAAATATTATCAAATAGGTACCGATTGTGTTTACTCAGGAAAAATTGGAAACTACGATGAATTTTCATATCAAGATGCTGAAGATGTTTATGGAAAGTCAAAAGTAGTTGGAGAAATTCAGGGAGAACAAAAGCACATCATTAGGTCTAGTATTATTGGTCCAGAAACTGGAGAGGGCTTCTCTTTGTTAAATTGGTTTTTAAATAATGAGAATGAAGCTGTCTCTGGATTTAAAAATCATTTATGGAATGGTGTTACAACTTTAAATTTTGCAAGAGTACTTGAAGGAATTATTAAAAATGAGGAATTAAATTTTAAAGTTCAACATTTAATTCCTAGTAATACAATCACAAAAGCTAAATTATTGGAGGAGTTCAAAAAGTGTTTTAATAAAAATAGTGAGATTGAACACATTGATGCTCAAACAGTTGTTGATAGAACTTTACGCACAAAAAATGAGGATCTAAATAAACAATTATGGCTAATGGCTGGATATGAAAAAATTCCAACAGTTGAGGAAAATGTATTAGAGTTAGCAAATTCGAAATTTACTGAAATGATTTTAGATTGAAATGAAAGACCTAGCAATTATCTTAGGAATTAGACCTGATGTAATTAGAGCAAGCAAAATTCTTAAATTGCTTGAAAATCAGAATAAAATCTCATTTGATTTTATATGGTCTGGCCAACATTATTCAGACAACATGAAAGATACTTTCTTTAGACAATTAAATGTAATGAAGCCAGATTATGAATTTAAAGTTACCACTGGAAAC
>Ga0255751_10002419_pt1 | contig 17421 bp, 24 predicted proteins | sample 071ome_20_FD_179951 | JGI IMG/M metagenome (GOLD analysis project Ga0255751, IMG submission 179951) | Coastal salt marsh microbial communities from the Groves Creek Marsh, Skidaway Island, Georgia - 071412BT metaG (version 2) | ecosystem: Environmental > Aquatic > Marine > Intertidal zone >...
AGGGCATACAAGAAGCGTGGCATAGACTACGTGGTGGTACCGGGCACAACCATAGATGACACCAAGGCCATAAGCGTGGGACAGGTGTTGGACGCACACGGCAGGTCATACTTCGGCATGAGCCAAATGATGAATCTGGTACAGATGATGCGTAATGGTGAGGTCACCAATAAGGACATCATATTCTTTGAGGACATGTTCCAACCGGGTATGGAATCACTGCCATACATCCTGAATCAAGTTGAAGAGAAACACAGACCAACCATATATCTGAGATGCCTAGCACAAGCCATAGACCCAGATGACTTCGTACACGTGTGGGGAATGAGCAAGTGGATGAGCATGTATGAACAGATGTGTAATGAGATACCAAACGTGAATATACTAGCAACCAACGAGGAGATGGTGGCACACATGAGGATAGCCAACTGGTCGGCTCCCATATACAACATATCAGGATTATCGTTTGGCAAGGAAGAAGTACAGGCCAGGGTGGAAAACATCAAACCATTCTTCGAACGAAAGATGAGGGTAATATTTGGTGCCAGATGGGATCAAGAGAAGCAACCACAGTTCTTCATGGACCTGGCAACGAAATATAAAGAGAAACATCCAGACGTGGAATTCGCGATATGTCAAGGAGGACCTTTGAGATCAAACAATCAATTCTATGTGGACGAGGCCAAACACCTGGCCAAGGAAGGCATACTCACAATACATGAAAATCTAAAGAAGAACGAGTACTACGAGATACTGGCTGATTCGAGGGTCATGTTCAACTGTGCGTTACAGGACTGGGTGTCAAACACGGTGAGTGAAGCGGACTCACTTGGTTGTAACACCTTGTTCCCAGCATACAGATCATTCCCAGAGACTTTCGCTAACGATCACACGAGATTGTACGTGCCATGGTCACAACAGGACGCCATGGACAAACTGGAAACGCTATTAAGCAAACCATCCCCTAGTATAGGCAAGATATCCGATTGGACCAACGGTACCATAGATAGGATGATTGACATTATGACAGGCAAGGGTGAACAATGGAGAAGAGATGGACAACACTACAGAACCCCGGTATCAGAATCCAAGTATTAAGGGCGTGAGCAAGGCGGTGCTGGTCACTGGCGGTGCGGGCTATGTTGGCTCACACACCTGCAAACTGCTGGCCAAGAACGGTTACACACCCGTCACCGTGGACAGACACTACAGAGAAAACCTCAAGACATACGGACCAACACACAACCTTCAACTGCCACAGGAGATGGACAGGCTGGACGAGATAATCAAGAGATACAACATCACCAGTTGCATACACTTCGCTGGTAGCACCAGTGTGCCAGAGAGCGTGTCCAACCCATCACTGTACTACAAGAACAACTTCATAGTCACAGTATCACTGCTGGACAAACTGATCGAGTGCGGTGTGAAGACATTCGTGTACAGTTCCAGCGCGGCCACCTATGGTGATCCGGGAATGAAACTGTGCCGGGAGTCAGACCCTGCCAATCCCATCAGTGCCTACGGTGGTAGCAAACTGATGATTGAGATGCTGTGCAGGGACTACCTGAGGGCGTATGGACTTTCCAGTGTGGGATTGAGATACTTCAACGCCGCGGGCGCTGATCCAGAAGGTGAAGTGGGAGAACTGAGAGAGAAGGAAACTCACATCATACCATTGGCCATAGACGCCGCGAGACAGGGCAAAACATTCAAAATATTCGGTGACAAGTATCCAACAGAGGACGGGACCTGTGTTAGAGACTATGTTCATGTCATGGATCTAGCGGACGCACACATCAAGGCACTGAACTACGCCGCTGATAACCAAGTGGCGGAGGTGTTCAACCTAGGTTCAGGAGCACCCGCTTCCAACCGACAACTTATAGAAACTGTACAGAAATACACTGGCGAGATGAACATAGAGATGCACGATAACAGGCCTGGAGACCCGGCATACCTAGTGGCGGACATCTCAAAGGTGAAACAGATATTGGGTTGGGAGCCCACGCAGAGTTCCATCGACAATGTGGTGTCGACTGCTGTACAATGGTACAACAACACACACAAGAAGGAAATACAGTGATGTATGAAAAGTTACTTTTCAATATCACATTTGGCACAGAAATAGAAAAGAATGCAAAAGATCCATGTGCAGAGATCTTGCTCGACAAAAAAATAATAGTTCCAAAACAGCCAATCAATAACGATCAAACAGTGACGTTCGATATAGAGCTACATAGAGCAGGAAAACATGAATTGATCATAGAAAGAACCAATCATGATGAAAAAAATAAACAAGTGTTGTCGATAAAAAAATTCACTGTGGACCACATAGACCTAAATAGGTTACTAGACAACATGTACTACTATCCAAAATATCCTGCATTGTGGCACAGACAACAGACCGATTCCGGCATTGACTGGCCTGAAAAACAAAAAGGCTGGAGAAGTTGGGGGTTTAACGGTAGGTGGATCATGGATTTCGAATCACCGTTCTACACTTGGCTTCTCAAAAATACATAATGGACCCAAAAACAAAATTTAAATTTTTCAGACAAAACAAGCATTTCTGTGCGGCACCATGGAATTTGTTGTACGTGGACGTGAATGGCGAAATAGATTCCTGCACCCGGGGAGGCCTCTTTGGCAATCCCGCAATTCACAGCCTGCCAAAAATATTATCCAATGACAAGTATAAAAATTTAAGAACTGATATCATTAACGACAAACTGACCGACAACTGTAGAAAATGTATAGAATTTGAAAATAGTTCCACAGCCGGTGAATTTAAAAGTCTGCGCAACCATTATAATGAACTAGTTGTCGACAGTGACACAGATTACTCAGACGCTTCTGGATTCAAACTCATGGCACTTGACCTACACTGGAGTAGTATTTGTAATCTCAAATGTGTGACCTGTTGGGCAAAGCAAAGTAGCAGTATTGCCCGAGAACAAAATAAACCAGTTAATCACACACCCCCGGAGGTTGCCAATCGGCTTATAGAACACATCTCGAATAATCAGAGCTATCTGAAAGAAATATACCTAAGTGGCGGGGAGCCGACTCTGATCAAGTACAATCTCAAATTATTGAAACAGATTGAAAAAAGACCGGAGATACTGATAAGAGTCAATACAAACATGCAGTGGAAACAAAATAATCCGATAATACAAGAAATACTGAAATTCCCCAATGTGCTTTTTACCTGTAGCATAGACGGAATGGAAGAAGAATTTAATTACATTAGGAGAGGTGGTGATTGGAAAGTAACGCTCGCGAACATAAAGTTTTTACAATCACACACAAACGTAGAAATAAGAGCAAACACTGTCTTCTTTGTGTTGACTGCTCAACGTATTCCACAGATTATAGATTATTTCATGGAAGAAGTTGGTAGTATGGATCATACAATTAATCAGTGTCAAATGGGTCATGATGATCTAAGGGCCCGTAACTTGCCTACCCATATTAAAAACAAAGTGCGCCAAGATCTCACACAGACTTTTGACAAATACAAGGATAAGTTAAACATCGCAGGCAATCTAAAAAACTGTTTACTTGAATTGGATAACGAAGCAAGTAGTGATCTTTACAAACAGTATTTTGATCACATAGACAAACTGCAAGGATCAAACTGGCGTAAACTCTTTCCGGAGTTGACATGAAACGTGCACTTTTGATTGGCTGTGGCAACCAAAGAGGATCGCAGATAATACGCGGATGTGAGGAGGCAAATTACAAAGTTACTAATATTGGTTCATCGGTGTCTGCCATTCCGTCCGTGGAAAACATCAAGATTGATTGGAATTCACTAGATCTGATCACACTGCATAAGATTTTGAAAGAAATTGACCATAAAATTGATTTTGTGTTTTTCAATCAAAATGCATCGACATTATCTCCAACTGACTTTGCCACCAGCAAAGATACTCTGGAGTTATGGAACACAGTAAAAAGTTGGTCAAGAAGTCACTGGCTCAGCAGTCAATTACCATATTTCCTGTTACAGTCATTGAATTCACGTCTACACACTGACTGCATATTAGGGTGGATGTTGTCTAGTTTTATAGATATCAAACAAAACGGTGTTGAGAAACATCCAGACTACAGCGGTTATAAATTCACAAACTACCTCATTATGAAAAATTTTTCAAAGACCTTCAAGTGCTTTGGTATTGATCCAAAATTTGAAAAGGCAGAAAAAATACAGTTACTTGTAAAAGATATCTGTTTGAACAAAAGGAAATGTAACGGAAATGTTTTTTCAATTGACTAAGAAAGAATTTACAAATATAATATAAACTAGGAGTGCATAAAAATGAGTGAAAATATTTTAAAGGACAGTTGGATGCCCGAAACACCAATTAGCAAAAGGATCAAGGACAGGATCAAGAAAGCGGGCAAGAGGTTCCATGCCAATGACAACATAGCCGACTACATCGAGGACGGTGAGATTGATGAACTACAGGCAGAGGTACAAGAGAAATTACAGGGTGTGTTGGACAGCCTGGTCATAGACACAGAGAACGATCACAACACGCAGGAGACCGCGAAGCGTGTGGCAAAGATGTATATAAGAGAGACATTCGGTGGCAGGTTCAAACCAATGCCTAGGGTGACAAGTTTCCCAAACATGGGTTACAAGAGCATGTACACGTCGGGACCGATATCAATAAGATCCACCTGTGCGCACCACTTCCAGAACATCGTGGGCAAGGCCTGGGTTGGCATCATCCCCAATGGTGAGGTAATTGGACTGAGTAAATTCAATAGGATAGTGCATCACATAGTGGAGAGACCACAGATACAGGAAGAGATGACCACACAGATAGCAGAAGAACTGAAGAAATATGCCAAGACAGAAAACATAGCAGTCGTAGTCAAAGCAGAGCACCACTGCATGACACACAGAGGTGTGAGAGAACATGAATCAGACATGACCACAGCGATAATGTTGGGTGCGTTCAAAGACGATCCAGCAACCAGAGACGAGTTCTACAAGATCTGCATGAGCATGAAGGGCCATGGATAAGAAGGACAAACAGACATCGGATGGTGTTTGGCAAATGGGAGACTGGGAGATCAGTGATGCCAACACAGGTTCCGCGGCGGAGATGTTCACAGTGGACGGAATGAGTTATAGTTTTGGCGACTTAGGATTCGAAAATGACGAAAAACTGAGGAAGAAATATCCTGCGTTGCAGGACGCGTGGGATCACTACAACAACGTCAAGAAGATGTGCGAGGCAAAGGAGCAAGAAGATGAGAATTAAAGAAGACCTGAAACTGAATTTCGATGATGTGCTGATGGAACCCAAACGTTCAACACTGAGCTCAAGACGAGATGTTGACATGACGAGGAAATTTAAGTTCCGTAACTCCGGCAAGATAATGGAATTCACTCCGATATTCGCATCCAACATGGACGGAGTGGGCACATTCTCAATGGCCAAGGTGCTACAAGAACACAAGATGATGACCGTGATAACAAAATCAACCACACTAGATCAGTGGAAGGAAGCAGTGGGATCGGGTCTGAGATTACAGAGTGTTTCGGTGTGTACTGGAACAAACAAGATATGGGATCCAGAAGCCGAAGACTACGCCAGGATGAAACAGGTGCTGGACAGTTTCCCAGATGTGAAAATGATCACCATAGACGTGGCCAACGCATACCACCAAAACTTCGTGGATTTCATAAAGATGGTCAGGGATGAATTCCCAGACAAGGTCATAGTGGCGGGCAACGTCGTAACACCAGAGATGGTGGAAGAGTTAATTATAAATGGTGCGGACATGGTCAAGATAGGCATCGGACCAGGATCCGTGTGTACCACAAGGACAATGACCGGAATAGGAGTTCCACAGTTCTCAGCGATCGTGGAATGCGCTGATGCGGCCAATGGCGTGGATGGACACATAATGGCGGACGGTGGATGCGTATGGCCAGGAGACATAGCCAAGGCGTTCGGTGGCGGGGCACACGCAGTCATGATAGGCGGTATGCTGGCAGGACACGACGAGTCGGAACAGCCCGTGGTGGACGGCAAGGTAGAATTCTATGGCATGAGCTCGGACAGGGCTCGTGAGAAACACGGCAAAAGGAAGGATGGATACAGGGGCAATGAAGGTAGATGGATCAGCCTACCCCACAGGGGACCTGTGAATCCAACAGTGGAGGACATACTAGGCGGAGTGAGATCAGCGGCCACATACATTGGAGCACGTAGACTGAAAGACATGCCTAAGTGTGCCACATTTGTTAGAGTCAACAATAACATCAACAGAGTTTATGAGCGTTACACCAAATAGAGTAGACGAGATAGAGGACAAGATAGAGGCTCTCGAGGACAGCCTCAGTTCGGTGCGCAAGGTCACACCCATACACGATTCCACGTGGTACGTGAAATGGATCTCTGTTGCGTTCGTTTGCTGTGCGGTTCTATGTAGATCGGTTGAAGAAGTACCCAAGATATTTGATGTGTCATTCTCTATAGTGGGCACGGCTGGATGGTTATGGGTGGGATTCAAATGGCATGACAGGGCATTGATCATTCTCAACACCATATTATTAGCCATGCTGGTATCTGGAGCATTCAGATACTACCTCACATACTTTGGATGGATACAATGACGGAACAAGTCAACAAGAGCTATTTCACTACAGGACAGATGCGTAACGCACTGATACAGATCGAGGACCAGATGGTACATTCCAATTGGATGCCAAGTTTAGTATTAGGCATCAACAGGGGTGGATGTATACCAGGAGTTTATCTATCCCACAGGCTTAATATACCACACGAAGCGTTGGATGTCAGATTGCGAGACCATACCGCCAAACCCAATCTTTCTGTTTTGGAAAAGGCGTTCGCTTTCCAGAAGAAGATCCTTATCATAGACGACATCAACGATTCAGGCGCCACGTTCCAGTACATACTGGACAACTTCGGCAAGCGGGACGACAGGATACGCTTCGCGGCCCTGATCAACAACCGACCGTCTCCTGTGAAAATGGACTACCATGGTTACCAGATCAACAAGGACGAGGCTCCAGCATGGATAGTTTTTCCATGGGAGGAATGGGACAAATAAGTATATGAATTATGTCGTACAAGAAAGAAACATTTTGCCTGGCACCATGGTACAGCATATATCTTAACTCTAAAGGCGATCTATCTCCCTGTTGTAAATTTAAAAATTCAAAAAAACAATACTCATATAGCAAAATTGAAGATTACTTCAATTCTCCAGAATTAGAACGAGTAAGACAGGATCTATTACAAGGGGTTAAAAATCACAACTGCGATAGGTGTTGGAAAGATGAAATCAATGGTGGTGATAGTCTAAGGTTAATAACCAACAGAACTATAGCTCTCCATAGTAAAATTAACCCACAGGAACAAATTAACGAACCAAAAACGTCTAATATAAAAAGTTTTGATCTAACATTAGGGAATCTTTGCAATTTAAAATGTGTGATGTGCTCCCCAGATTTAAGTAGTCAATTATTAGTTGAAGCGAAACTTAACACAACCATCCAAAAAAGATATGGATTTGAAACAAATCAAAAGGATTTTAATTGGCCCAACGGTAATGATTTCGTAGAATGGTGTGACCGTTATCTGCCCGAAGCTATTCATATTAAGTTCACAGGGGGAGAACCATTCCTTGTACCTTGGATCTACGACGTGCTCTCGGCAATTCCTAGCGAACAAAAAAAGAAATGTGTACTGCACTTCACTACCAACTTGACTATAATAAATGACAAACTTTTCGATGAGTTGAGAAAATTCAAAGAAGTATGGATAAGCGTGTCTGTAGAAGGGACGAATGAAACCTTTGAGTACCTCAGATACGGACATTCTTGGGAAAAACTATCCAGCAATATAAAAAACATCTTATCGAAAAAAATCAGCAATTTGATATTCAAGGTAAATCACGTGGTGCAGACACCTAGTTACCATTCTATCACCGACATGACTGATTTCTTTGATGGCATTGGCATAGAAATACATCCAATTCTACTGACAAGCCCAAAACATTATCATATTTCATCTCTAACAAGAAGATCAAAAGAGGATTTCTTGGACCAGACTAAAGGTTATTCAGGACATAACTTAAATTTCATAAATTTCGTAAGATCCGTGTCCTATGAAAACATCGAGCAAGACAGGAAATTAACCAGAGCCTGTGTAAAAGACCTATCAATCCTCGATCGCGTAAGGGGGAATGATTATAAAAAAATCATACCCGAATACAACTTAGAAATGCGTTGACACAGGTCTGGTTGATCTGCTAAAATTTTGATACATTAAACAAACCTTAAGGAGGATTAATGTTTAAATCACTACTGGCAGGTGTTGACAAGACACTTGTAAGAAATCTAGTAATTCTACACACGCTGGTCATCGCTGTGTCGAACTACCTAGTCACAATCAGATTTGATCTGTTCCCTGGTGCGGACCTTCCATTGTTTGGATCGTTCCCATTGGCGGCGGCGGCATTCACATTTCCGATTGTGGTAGTCGCAACTGACTTGACGGTCAGATTAGTCGGCAAAGAAGCGGGAAGGGCCGTCGTGGCAATGGCGATCATCCCGGCCATCGTGGCATCGGTACTCGTGCTGTTGGCACTGGGTGACCCACACGCATACAGGGTGGGATTCGCATCTGGTACGGCATACGCTATCGGTACCATGCTTGACGTGTACGTTTTCCAAGCGATCAGAGAAAGATCTGACAATTGGTGGGCGGCACCGGCATTATCAACCATCGCGGCAAACATAATCGACACATACTCGTTCTTTTATGTGGCGTTCGCGGGATCGTTGGATGCGGAAGGTAACCTATCGTGGATCGGTGCAAACTGGCACGTGGTTGCACAGAACAACACCTTGACCAAGATCGTGGTCGGTCTCATAGTGTTCCTACCAGCATATGGAATACTGTTGAACAGACTACAGGTCATAGGCAAGAAGAAAAAATAGAGCATTGGGGGAGTTTTTTGCTCCCCCCTTGACAACTCATCTAAATATCCTATATAATAAAGATTAGGAAGGTACAAAATTTATGACAATCAAAGCAGGCAAGATATGGGGCGAGACGGAACTGATACTGGCCAACAACGCTCTGGAGTTCCACAGGATAGACTACAAGAAAGGCGGTGTATGTAGCAAACACCTACACGAGTGGAAATGGAATGGTTTCTACTGCATGTCAGGACAATTGAAAATTAAAGTATGGCAGAAGGACTACGACCTAGTGGACGAGACCATATTAAACCCAGGAGACTTCACAGCAGTGAAACCTGGATTATACCATAGTTTCGAAGGCATGGAAGACGGAGTGGCGTTCGAATTGTACTGGGCCAACTTCTCACACCATGACATCAAGAGGGAATCAGTAGGACACCTAAAGGACGTGGACGGTAAGATTGTTAGACTGGACAAAAACAAGAAAAAATAGAGTGAATATCTACACCGTATACAGAAATGAGTAAACCCATACAAGTAATATACGCGCCAGGGACGTTTGGTCACTGTGTACGTTGGATGTTTGATAGATTCACCAAGGGTTCAAAGTTAGCAGGTATAGAATCGCCGTGGGACAAAGATGATCGGGTACATGGGTTTTTTGGAACTGGCCTATTCAACGAAAGATTTACGAACTCACACCAGATAGCCGATGAACGCTCTCCCGACCCGAACGCATACAAGGTAGTAATCAGTTTTGATGATAGTGATCTGCTTTTTGCGGAACGTTGTGGATTTTACAGGAACCCAGGATGTGAAAACGAAGAAAAAAGATACAAACATATTATAGACAATGCCGACGCATCTTTTGTCGAGGAATCATTTGGCGATGTGATATCTACAAAAAGTGTCGCAAAGGAACTAGTCAAGATACAGTTCCATGATATCAAAAACCATGCTTGGTGGAATGCCATGCAGAAGTTTATGAGAGATGAGAATCATCACCGGTTCGAACTGAATTCGCTATGGGATCATGACAGACTGAACGCTGAATTAGTCAAAGTGTCAAACAAATACGATTTGAACTTTGAGATAGATGAAAAGGTCATAGATAATATCGTGGCAAAGGTCAAAAAATCATATCCTGTCATGACCAGGAAAAGAGCACATGATGTGCTGGATGCAATTAGCACCGGCACCAATATAGCTTGTGATAATCTAGATATTATAGAACAGGCCTACATAGAAGCGGAATTAGAAAAAATTCATGACTGTGTTATTTTTCCATACGGAACGAATTGGTTTGCCGATACAGATTCTATCAGAGAGTTTCTAGACACCTATCCCACGTATCTTAAACACATGAATCCACGATTACCTTGGTACAACAACATGAAAAATCCTTTCTACCTAACAGGCAAGATTGACAAATCTAAGTAGATACGGTATAATAAACTATGGAAAAAATTAGGTACTCCGAAATATTCTACTCGGTACAAGGCGAAGGCAGGTTCGTTGGTGTACCAAGTGTGTTCTTCAGGACGTTCGGCTGTAACTTCCACTGCCATGGATTTGGACAGGGCAGGGACCGTAACAAATGGATCAAGCCCGAGGACATGCCCTACAACACACAGGACATCACAAACATCAAACACATATCTGAACTGCCGGTCGTGAACATAGGTTGCGACGCTAGTGCCAGTTGGAGTTCGAGATACAAGGATCTAGTGGACTGGGATCCTGTGGACGAGATAGCCCGGAAGGTCACGTCATACACGCCAGAGAACCGCTGGACCTGTTCCAATGGACAGGACGTTCACTTCATAATCACAGGTGGCGAGCCCATGATGTGGCAGAGACAGATCGAGGCCTTGATCAGACAACCAGAATTCAATGATCTTCAAAATATAACCATAGAGACCAACTGCACACAGGCATGGAAAGACAACTTCGACAAGTTCATGCACGGCTTGACCGCGGGAGACTACACCAAGGAACCGGTACACGTGACATGGTCCACCTCGCCCAAACTGTCAATATCAGGCGAGTCATGGGACAAGGCCATAAGGGCGGACGTGGCTAGACAGTACGCACAGATCCCAAACACGCACCTGTACTTCAAATTCGTGGTCGAAGACGAGCAGGATTTGAAAGAAGTAGATGCGGCCAGGGAGGCATACGCACGGGCAGGAGTAACAGGTGACATATATCTAATGGCGGTGGGAGCCACGCAGGAAGGCCAGGCCAAAACTGCCACGCAGGTCGCGGACATGGCCATGAAACATGGTTACAAGTATTCACCGAGACTGCACGTGGATCTGTTTGGTAACAAATGGGGAACGTAAGGTAGACAGAAAGGTAAAGATAAGGTATAATTGTATTATGAAGGTTAAAAAAACAGCAAAGACAACTATCAAAAAAAAGAACAAGAAAGGTTCCAAGAAGAGTGAGGAACCGATGGTCAAGGTGTTGAACTTGAACGTGAATCCAGAAAACCCAAGGAACGGATTCTTTGAACTGGACTGGAACGACGAGTTCGTCAACATGCTGAAGCAGTCGGGGTACCAAGGCGAATCCGAGGAGGAGATCGTGGACAGATGGTTCCAGACGCTATGCAGGACAATCGGAAACGAACAAGGCATCGACGTCACTGGGTCCGGCTACGTTCAGATCAATCGCAGGGACGATGGAAAGACTGAGGTCAGTTAAATTTTTCCATAAATTTCCTAAACTTAAATACCCTAGATGTATTCCTTGGAAACACTATCAGAGATTAATTTTGAATTAAGCAGTCATTGTAATTCGAAATGTCCCCAATGTCCCCGCTATGACATGTTTGGTCATGTACACAAGGATCTCCTTGTTACACACTTAGATTTGAGCATAATTAAAAAATTACCTCTAGAGCAAATGAAAAATTTAAAAAAAGTTTCATTCTGTGGCAATTTTGGCGATCCCCTGATGCATCCTGAATTAGATGAAATTATCAATTTTTTCCAAAAACAACAGATATATATCAGTACAAATGCTTCACTCAGGAACAAGGCGTGGTGGAGTAAACTTGGCAGAAACACAAATATCGAAGTGACTTTTTGTATTGACGGTATTGGCCTCGAACACGCGCATTACAGGAGGAACACATCTTATGAAAAAATCATAGAGAATGCGGAAGCATTCATATCAGCGGGCGGCAAGGCACGTTGGCAATTTATAGTTTTTCGTCACAATGAACACCAACTTGCTGAAGCGAAAAAATTAAGCGAGAGGATGGGATTCTCAGCAATCGACTTCATATACTCCGATAGATTTGATACTGATAATAAATGGAAGGTGTACGACGCCGGCGAGTACTTGTATGACTTGGAGAAATCATCTCACCAAACTACTCTTAGAGAATCACTTAATGCTCCAGAAGGAGAGAAGTTTTGGAAATCCTTGAATAGGAATAAAGGAGCAATAACCTGTGTTTGGAGTAAGGATAAAAGAATATATGTACACAGCGATGCTACTGTGTATCCATGCTGTATGTTAGGATCTGTGCAGTCCGGGAAAAATATTGAAAAGTTACTTCTAAAAAAAATTGTTGGGGATTTACAGGAAATAGATCTACACCATTATGAATTAGATGAGATAATCAGCTCAAAGGTTTTTAAAAAAAACTTGCCCGACAGTCTCAAAGGAAACCCATTTCAACACCCCGTTTGTATAGAATCCTGCAATGTGAACACCGGAAAAGAGTATTTTAATAACAAAGTCACAGTAGATATCAACTAGACAAATCAGTTAGGTAATGCTATAATATTGAAATGACACATATTTTAGTAGACACAGCCAACACATTCTTTAGGGCCAGACACGTGATCAGAGGAGACACCTCAGAGAAGGTGGGCATGGCCATACACATCATGATGAATTCTATCAAGAAGGCCTGGCAAGACTTCGAGGGCAGACACGTGGTATTCTGTCTCGAGGGCAGATCATGGCGCAAGGACCACTACGCACCGTACAAGCGAAACCGCAAGGAGATGGCTGATGCCATGACCGAAAAAGAAAAAGAAGAGAACGAGGTGTTTTGGGAGTGCTACGACGACTTCGTGGACTTCATCCGCACCAAGACCAACGCCACAGTATTACGTAACTCAAGGACCGAAGCAGACGACTTGATAGCCAGATGGATAGACAAGCACCCTGACGACAACCATGTCATAATCAGCACAGACAAGGATCTCAACCAACTGATAACACCACGCGTGAAACAGTACAACGGAGTCAACGAGACCACGCTCACACACGAGGGATGGTTCGACGCCAAGGGCAATCCAGTGATAGACAAAAAATTGAAGGCTCCCAAACCGGCGCCAGACACGGAATGGATCGTGTTCGAGAAGGCCATGAGGGGTGATCCGAGCGACAACATATTCTCAGCATACCCAGGCGTGCGTACAAAGGGCACAAAGAACAAGATAGGCCTACAGGAGGCATTCGCTGACAGACACGAGAAGGGTTACACGTGGAACAATCTCATGCTGAGCAAGTGGGTGGATCATGACGGCAACGAACACAGGGTCCTAGAGGACTATGAGAGGAACAGACTGCTAGTGGACCTACACGCACAGCCAGAGGCAATCATAGAGGAACTGGACCAGACCATAGCACAGGCCAAAGCGGAGGCTAAAAACGTGGGACAGGTCGGAATCAGATTCATGAGGTTCTGTGCCAAGTACGATTTAAATAGGATCAGTGAGCAGGCGCAACTGTACGTTGAGCCATTTAACGCGAGGTTAGTATCATGACGGTGAGAGCGAAAACGTTGGTCAAAGACAAGTTCTGGATAGTCGAGCAAAACGGCGAGAAGTTGGGCACCCTACAGAAACAGGCGGACAACGGATGGACTTTCCTCAGCAAGAAGGACCAAAGGCAAGTGTTCCACACGCAGGAGAGCCTGTTCACACGATTCGGATTTAATATATTCGAAGAATCAGATGTCAAGAAGACAGAAGAGGAGATACAAGCAGACAACTTTGATGTGCATGGTTTCCCATGTAGTCAACACCCATACAATCCCATGTTTGACGTGCAGAAGCAATTACCCGTTTACACCAAAACACCTAAATCAAAAAGCCAGTTCTGTGCTGGTTACTATATTATATGTTTCGAGAAGGGCTGGCGCAAGGCCTACTGTCCAAAGATGATCACATTGTCCAGGTATGAATACCGAGGACCAATGAAGACCAAACTAGAAATGCAACAGGTACTGAACAATGCAGTCAAAGAATTCCAAGATACAAACTAGGCCCATCGAGGACCTAATAGGCAGGATACGTACACTGCGCCAAAAGGGCGAGAGGCAGATCATAATACCCGCCAAGGAAGCGGACCAATTGGCCGACAGTCTAACACAGGTTATGACCCGAATGGTCACAATCCAGGAAGAGATCATAGAGGCGTTAAAAACGGCAAAGGAAGCACAGACCATTAACATAGAAATGGATGGCGGAAGTTTTGAAAAAGAAAATTAGAGTAATCGAGCAACAAAGTCTTTATAAATGGCACAAGACATGGGATAGATTACAAAGATCGTTGTTTACAGAACAGTATGAGCTATATGAAAAAATCAAGATAGAAAATTTTGTAAGAGAGCACGGATTCAAAAAAATTTTTCACATAAAAGACAATTACATCAATTTCAATTTTGATACAGTATCAGACGTAGATCAAGCGGATCTTATCCTAGTCACTGACCAGGTGTTTAGTAGATCAACATGTAGTGAAATTATTAAAAATATCAATGAGCTTTTAGAAAAATGCCCATGTGTTTTTGTTTGTCTTAATAGGCATTACCTGAACATAACAGGGACGGAGACGGATGAGTCTTTGCCCGATGACTATGAGCAGGCCATTCATGCTTGGCTTGAAAAATCATTAGGTGTTTCTGTAGAAAATTACAGTGAAAAATTTATCGATGATGGCAAATATTTCACATGGGTAATACCCGATCAAAAATTTTACATTAGAAAAAATGAAGATAATAAAACATTATAGTGAATTACAAAAGAAAACAACGGATCTTAAGAGCTCCTATATAGGATATCGTACTGGAAAAATCAAGCATGAACTTTGGCTCAAATCTAGGAAATCAAACCAAACGTATATAACACAATACGACGAATACATATTAGAAAACCTGCAGGCAGGAAACACAGGAATATTTGGAAGTGCTGGCTATTTCCTGGAGGACTGTATTGATAATCTCGAAGTAATCGAGGAAAATGACATTGTCAAAACCTTCTACCCAAAAGCCACAATAGTAAAAACAAGGGATCAAATAGGCAAGTTATTTCCTGATCATTTTGATAATTTTATTGTCACAAATAACAGAGCAGACTTATGGGTTGACGAAGGTGGACTTTGCAAACACATCAATGAATACAAGAAAGCAATGAAAAATGGATGTTTGTTTTTTTACTCCATGCGAGATACACAATTTACTCCGTGGAACAGACTCAAATTTAATCATTATGAAATCTTCATTGCCCTTGCTAAAAAAATAGAACAATTGGGTTTTGAATGCTTAGAATCTCAAATTGATTTTGCAAACGGAGATGGCAACGAAAATCCGGACACCACAAACGGAAATATCAAATATCTTTTCAAATGCATAAAATAATTTTGTTCAGGGGCGGCATGTGTGGTGACCTTATACTGTGCATGATCAATAAACAATACATGCGAAGTATATACCCCTTTAAGCAGGTAAGAGAACGCACCAAAATGAAAAGATTTTACAATTATTCTGATAAAGAAAAACATGATTATTTTGCACGGATGGAAGGATACACATCGTCGCACGATACTGAATTTTGCAGTAAAGTAAATCCTGATTCAGTGGTTCAACTTTTTTGTTCAAATAATGACATGATGCCAACATTGGCAGAAAGATTCTGGACTAAAAACGAAAGCGTTGCTGTAGAACATGTGAAAAGTGATCTAGGACTCAACAAAGATTACACCCTGTTAGATGACATGCAGGCATGGCAAGATTTCCATGTGTTCAAACATCGATTTGATATCAAGAATGTGTACAAAAGCAACTTCGTACATGATGTGGAAAAATATTTTGGTGTAAAAGATTTTGAATGGGCAAAGACACTTCACAAGATTTGGTTGGACAAGGAACTCAAATAAAAATGACGTCAATAGGTTGCAACGATGGTGGCCTAGAATTACTACATTAATCGCTTACCACCAAAATTTTTGGTAAATATAGTTGTATAGTTTTACAATTATGAGCAGACCAAAACCCACAGTGCTGTTGCAACACAGCAATAAAACCACCTACAAGATGGATGAAGTCCTGGCCGCGGAAGGCATCTGGGCGGTTTTCTATGATGGTAAACCCATCAACTTGAAGTCAAGCAGTCTGGTTTCTAACTACCCAGGACCAAAGTACAAGAAGGTATCTTTCTCCAACCCAGGTCACGCAGAGAATCTGGCCAAGAAACTGAACGCACAGCACAACACAGACAAGTTTGGTGTTTACCTGCTTAAGACCGGCGAAAAATTTAAACGTTAAATCCACCCGTTAAATAGCAGTATGGATCGCAAGACCGCATACACACGCACCTTCATGGAACTGTTGGAACAACCAATCCATGACGAGAGCATCAAGACCAACTACTACACTTGGTGGCAGAATGTTCGTGAGAGTTACCAAGCCAGGAGTTTGAGACTCACCAAACAGGGCCTGGAGATGTTGGAGACGTTGGACATAAAACAATACACCATAAAATTCCCGGCCAAGGTCATATTCACCCCACAGACCTATCTGTGGTTAGACGAGTTCGTTGATTGCCCCTACTACGTGGACAAGAAACAGATCATCGTAACCATGGAGAAAATGGCTCTACAGTTGATGCTTTTCGCCGGAGACATCACCAAATACGGGCTGGCCAGGGCAATGAGCAAGATGGACGAACAAAAAAGCCAGTAAAAACGCGACTTCTGTGCGGTTGACCGTACACACATTCCTGCTATAATGATACTATAAACATTTAAAACAGGAGTGTACTAAATGGTAAAAAAAAGTAAAGAGGCGGCGATAGGTTCCCAGAACAGGACTGTATCACCCAACGAGGCGAAATCAGCATTAACACATTGTATCAAACTACAGAGACCCATAATGATGTGGGGAGCACCAGGTATTGGTAAGTCAGACATAGTCAAGCAGATCGCGGATGCGGAAGGCAGAGAGGTCATCGACATCAGACTTCCTTTATGGGAGCCCACAGATATCAAAGGTATCCCTTATTACAACGCAAAAGAGAACAACATGGTTTGGGCATCACCGGCGGAACTGCCAACTGATCCCAAGTCTAACGCGATAGTGTTCTTGGACGAGTTGAACTCAGCGGCACCGGCCGTTCAGGCGGCGGCGTACCAAT